>Ga0209123_1000936_pt1 | contig 32643 bp, 30 predicted proteins | sample BarGraIncu00431A_FD_184500 | JGI IMG/M metagenome (GOLD analysis project Ga0209123, IMG submission 184500) | Arctic peat soil microbial communities from Barrow, Alaska, USA - Barrow Graham LP Incubations 004-31A (SPAdes) (version 2) | ecosystem: Environmental > Terrestrial > Soil > Wetlands >... | reverse complement strand
GTGTCCTTTACCGGGCGAATTTCACCTGTAGGTATTTGGGTGGCATTCAACGGAGTGTATGCCGAAGCTTTCAAGGTAAGTATATGGTCGAAAATATAGCCTTTACCTGCTCCGTGAAGATTGAAATAGGCATGATTGGTAACATTTATCACAGTCTTTTTATCGGTAGTTGCTGCATAATCAATAATTATTTCATTTTTATTAGTCCAGGTGTAAGTTACCGACATTTTAATTGTTCCGGGAAAGCCTTCTTCCATATCAGGACTCAGATAACTAAACTTTACAGCGGGACTTTTGCTGCTATTTAAAACCTCCGTAGTCCAAACCTTAGAAAACCAACCGTTAGGGCCACCGTGTAAGGTATTGGGTCTGTTGTTAATCGGCAAAGAATACTCAACTCCATCGAGAGTGAATTTCCCATTTGCAATTCTGTTGGCAAAACGCCCCACACATGCCCCTCCATAAGGGTCTCCTTTCACTATCAATTCAAGCTTTTCAGAGCCTATGGTAATATTATCTTTAATTCCATTTTTATCGGGCACATCAATCCTGACAATCTTGGCTCCATAATTTGTCAGCTTTAAAATGTTTCCTGCTTTATTTGTTAGTGTATAAAGACATACTTCGCTTCCATTGTGATCTCCCAGTACTTCTTTTGTTACACCCGGGCTTTTCTGCCCGAAAGCCATACTGCATACAATTAGTGCGATGCCAATAAATGATGATTTTTTCATGATATAGATTGTTAACTCGAATATTAACTGATGAGAATTAGATAATATCCTATTTTTTGTATCAATTCCCGTTCCATTTACGTACTAGCAATTGAAAGAATATTGCAACTATTTTTTTGTAGCTTCTTTCAAAAAGAACTCACTCATCTTCTTAAACGTATTTTCATTGAATGTAACCGGTCCATGTTGACCATTAGGTACGGAAATAAACTCGGTCAACAATCCTTTGTCTTTCAATGCTGCTGAGAAAAACTCGCTTTGGCAATGAGGTACTACCGTATCGGCTTCGCCATGAATAACCAAAAAATGAGGATCTGTTTTATCTATGAAAGTCATTGGACTGATTAGAGCCAACATATCCAGGTTATCAGCCGGGTTTCCTCTTATCAGAGCAGCTTCGGGGGATTTATCATCTTTTGGTTTACTGCAATTTTCCATGCGGGTAAAGTCAATAGGACCAAACCAATCGACTACGGCATCGACTTTGCTGCTAACATTAAGATAGTTTCCTACTTTACCTTCAATATCAAGGGTCTTTTTGCCTACCGTAAATTCCTTCACATTGTTCGTTGTTCCCGCCAGGGCAGCAAGGTGTCCACCTGAAGAAAAACCGGTAATTCCAATAAATGAGGGATCAATGTTATATTTAGCGGCATTTGCCCGAATAAATCGGATGGCAGCTTTAACATCATTGATTTGAGCCGGATAAACAGCATCACCACTTGATCTGTGATTGATGGAAATAACAGCAAAACCACTTTCGATCAATGGCTTTCCTAAGGATTGAAATCCCATTTGTTTTGCATTATCGGCAAACCATGCGCTACCGTATATTACAATAATAGCTTTATATGAAGGTTTCTCTATATTGGGCAAATGAATATCAAGGTTATGATACACTTTATCATCATTGGCATAATTTAAATCGGTCCATTGCTTGCCGGCATTTTGACCAAAACAGCTAAAAGAGTAAAAAATAGCAATCAGTGTTGCTAAAATGGTTTTTTTCATGCTTTTCAAATTTATTTACTTTTAATGGTGAAATAGTTGTTCTATTGTTCCGATTCCCATTATTGTGAGCTTTTAATCAAAACAAGTTTCAAAGATAAACACTATTTTTCACATTTTCAACATCTATTTTTGATTATATAATAGAACCCGGAAAAGGATTCTATTTAAATAACCACGGGCTTCACCCGTGGTTATTTAAATTCAAGTCCTGCGGACTTGTAAAACAGTAAAAGTCAAAGAATCATTTATCGAAATCAGCCTAATTTATTTATTAAGCATCCAATAATCGAAATTGAAAAGCTGACGTCCGGCTGTAATGTTTTGACCGTTGAAACAGAAATAAAGATCGTGTACTCCTGTTACAGGTTGGCTAAGTGGTTCGGTAAATGTTTTCCATACTTGCCATCCTCCTGTACGCGGAGTATTTATTGAAGCTAACTTTGTTCCGGCTATGCTGTCCAAATGAACTTCAAGAATACCACCTCCAATACCAGCAGCTAATGAAGCGGAAATAGACTTGGGTGCTTCTTTTCCGAAATCGACACAACGAACCTTAGTATATCCTTTCATGCGTGTTTCAGTGATAAAAACTCCTGTCTTTTCATTTTGATCTGTTTTACAATTTTCAGACCAGGCCATTGTTTCTGCTTCTACGCGTTTGTAGGGATTAAGCGTTCCTATTGGCTTGGGTCCTTCTTTACTCATTGTAATAGTAGGGATTGTTCCATCAGGATTATATGTAAATTCTTCAACGCAGGTGGCACGTCCAAAACTACCGCCGTTTGGCAGGAGACCGGTATGGTAAAAAAGGTACGATCTCCCTTTGTAGTCAATTACACCACCGTGGTTTGTACTGCTGTTTGTCTTTTGATCGGACATGATTTTACCAACGTATTTCCATGGACCGGTTGGACCGTCACTCATAGAATAGGAAAGACTTTCTCCGTTACGGAAATTTGTACCGGCACCGGCATAAAACAGGTAGTACTTATTGTTGCGTTTAAAAAACCAGGGACCTTCTATATACCCATCCTTGTTTGGGTTGTTTACGTCGTGATTACCTCTGGCTCCACCGAATGTTTCAACTGTTGAAGGTATTTGGACTATTTCGCCCGAATAAGAAATCATATCTTTATTAAGTTTGACGTAGTAACAACCACCATTTCCCCAGTAAAGATAGGCCTGCCCATCATCATCAATAAAAACGGTTGGATCAATATTCGCCCAAGTACCGGTAGTAATAAGTGGTTTTCCAATGGCATCCTTAAATGGACCGGTAGGTTTGTCACTGACTGCTACTCCGACAGCCATGTTGTTTTGGTCGGTTTGAGCGCAGATATACCAGTAAAACTTACCGTTACGTTCGATGCATTGAGATGCCCAGGCACGGTCACGTGCCCACGAGAATGATTCCAGCGATATTTGTGATCCATAATCAGTCCAGTTAACCATGTCGGTAGTTGAAGCAACACGCCACTTGGTCATGTAAAAGAAGGGAGTTCCGGGAATGTCGTCGCCCGAATAAGAATAAAGAGTACCATTGATAACTACCGGAGCAGGGTCTGGCGAAAAATGTGTCTGGATAATTGGATTTTCAGCATTACAAACGCTTGTAAAGGCTATTGTTAGCAATGCAATTCCAAAAAGGATTGTTTTCTTTGTTTTTTTCATTGTATTATTGTGTTATAGTATTGTTATTCTACTCAGGGAAAATTTCAACAAATATAAGTCTTTATATTATTCTGTCAGCGTCAACAATCCGTGTTAATGCAAGTCTGCGTCATGAATTTTATAAAAACTTATAAGTTTATCTCCTTTTATCGTATTTTGCCAAAGCTTGAAAACTCAAGTCTTATAAAATATAGATAAATTAGATAGACTAAAATTAATCAGGAAGGTTTAAAATCTTTCACATCAAAAAGTAAAAATATTATATTCATTATAAAACCGGGAGATACTAATCTACCGACCGTAAAACCAGCTAATTGCAATTCGTTTGCAATAATAATATGTATTTTCGAATTCATGATGTCCGTTATTTTATAGCGCAGCTATTTAGGGATTTCACCAAACATATGGAATAATTTTATATCTAGTTTTTTTAGAATATTCAAGATAACCATTCAATTCATTTTTCAATGTCTTATCCTCTAAATTTATTCTTACGAGAAACAAAATAATCAACAAACTTATTGGAATAATACTCCAAAGTGAACCCAATAGTAATGGAAACCCGGTTGATTGAATAATTGAACCTAGATAAGCGGGATGTCGAACAACTTTGTATAATCCGGTTTCACAAACTGTATGCTCTCTATTAGTCTGAATTCGGACTGTACTTGAAAAGAATTTATTTTGCTTTTGAGCAATAAGAAACAGAAGTTGTCCTAAAATTGTCAACACAATACCTAAGAGGGTTGCGCTCCAATGAAAATTTGGAGACCAATGATAACGGCCTGAATCAAGTCCAGCGATTATATACATAGAAATTGTAAGTAGGAATAAGAATCCTAATATTGTCTTATCCCATTTCTTAGTACCTTCTCCGGGTTTTGATCGCTCGATTAAAAGTTCAGAATCAATCCGTATAACTGTGTAATTTAACAAGAACATTATCAGATAAATTATCAGATAAATCAGTCCTTGCCAATAATCTATTCGTCCTGCACTTATGAAAAGAATTACAAAAAATAAAAATGTGCCAACAAAGTGTTTAATTAAATAATTTGTTTTCATAATTTTAATGTCATGTAATCATTTTTATTTTGATAAATTACAAATAAACAGTTAGTTATCCTACATAATTTCGAGATAAGATCCTAACTATTAATATAGGCCTTTACTTACAAGCCAAAGTGGGTAATTATTTAATTATATTTGATAGTCCTATTAAATATAATATTTTTAGACTTTCTTTCAACCCAGTTTTGATTTTCATCTCTGGTACTATATTCCCATGACATGATATTATTATCCTCATTTACATTAGCAAATGAATAGGATAATAAATCACCTTGCTGTGAGTATTTAATTTTCTTACTGCAATATACATCAATACAATATGATTCTAACTTTAATCCTGAATCCCATGAAGCATAATATTTTCGAGCACTTGGACTTCTTTTTTCTCCTTGAACAACAATTAATTTAATATTTGCTTTGTTTTCACCATCAATATATTCAAAATTATATTCAAATGCTCCACCGCCTTTTTCTCTGGTTATTGCACGTAGTCTCCCCTTATTGTCGTACCTAAAACTAATTTTTGGTTTTCCAGTAATATTAATCGTGACTAGTTGGCTCCCTTCATATATAAAATCATACCGATATATTTTATTATTCACTTCATAGTCTACTTTTTCAACTGTTCCCTTATCGTTAAAAACAAAGGTGCAAGTCTGATTTCTGCCCCCAACATTTGAAGTCAATGTCATTTCTTTATAATTAATATTGTCAGGATTTGGGAAAAAATCAATAATTGCACTCAAGTTACCATTCTTTTCTGTTAATTCATAATTAATAAACAGGTCATAAATCAGAGAATTATTCAGTCTCTTAACATCTTTCTTTGAAAGCCCGCAAAATGCTTGAAATGACAGTAATACACCAAGAAAAACCAGGGTAGGCTTAAGAAAATTGAATTTATTTCTAATCATAATTTAAAATTTTATATAGTTAATAATATATTTCCATCGCCCAAACAAACCTGTTAATTAGATGTGAAAGCTAGTAAATCGTTACTGACATAAGCTATCACATTATTTAATATAAACTCCAAAGATAAAAACTATATTTCACATAAACAGCATTTCATCAAACTAAGTTTAAATTTTGCACCTAAATTTAAGGTTGAAACTACGAGGTTTATTGTGCTTTTCAAATTGTTTTATTTGCCGACTAGAAAGTGTAGTGCCCTTCCGAAAATGTACAGCTGCATCCCGAAAAGAGTAGCGGCTTCCTGAAGTTATGCATCCGGAACGTGAATTAGCAGTTAGCTTTTTATTGAGTTACCAATCTTAATCTCGATTCGTAATTAGTCTTCCATAAATATACGCCATGTCCATGATCAAAATTGTTTTGCCTCTATATATGTTTCTTTATTTATCATTATCATGACAAAAACGTGTTCTACAATTTTATAAATACTTTCTATTTTCTCTCTTTTAAAGTTTAAATAGAGCCTAAAATTTTATTCTTCGCCATTTGCATTCCCTTGCATAATTGTAGAAAATCATATTGACATTAATTCAATAATAAATAAGGCTTTATGATAAAGAAAAATGTGGTTAGAAAATCATTTATTATCCGAATATGTTTCAGTACCACTGAATAATCTTTTAATATTGGGAAGATGCATGAGAATAATCAGAAGGGAGCAGATAACAAAATAATAGAACAGTGGAGTTGCTTTGTGTAAAATAAATTCGGAAACAGGCAATGTAATAGCAAGAAAAATGGAACCCAACGAAACATACTTTGAACTCCATTTTACAATAAAATAAACTAATACGCTTATAAAAACTGAGATTGGGCCTAATAATACTGAAGTTCCCAGTGTAGTGTTTACACCTTTGCCTCCTTTAAATTTTAGAAAAACACTGAAATTATGTCCCAAAATGGCTGCCAATGCTACTATATATATAAATATTTCGCCAAAAAAGTTTATGCCATTATATTGTATAACAAACACAATGGCAACAGGCAAAAGCCCTTTCATCATGTCGCAAAGTTGTGTCATTAACGAAACCTTAAATCCTGCTACACGACGTACATTTGTAGAACCTATGTTCCCACTTCCTACCTGGCGAATATTCTTACCCGTAAACTTCTTAGTAAAAATATATCCGAAAGGTACAGATCCTAAAAAATAGGCAAACAAAATAAGCAGTATTTCAAATGCAAGTTTCATTTCAATTCTTTCAAGATGCGTAATGCTTCATTAATATGCTTTTCAGTATTTAATTGGGAATTAAAAACGAATACTACTTTGCCTTCTTTGTTAACGACATAGGTTACTCGCCCTGCAAGCAGACCAAAAAGGTTGGTAGGTACTCCAAATAATTTTCGAACTGCATTATCTTCGTCACTAAGAAGCGTATAATTCAATCTATGCTTAGTTGCAAACTTTAAATGACTTTCTACAGATTGACCACTAATACCGATTATTAATGCATCTTCTTTTTTGAAAACTTCAAACTGATCCCGAAAAGAACAAGCTTCTTTCGTGCAACCGGGTGTATCGTCTTTCGGATAGAAGTAAATCACAAGGTTACTTTTACCTTTTACTGAATCAAGTTCAAAGATTTTTCCGTATTGATCTTTCAAGGAAAATGAAGGAGCTATACTCCCTACGCCAATTGCATCCATACTATGAGTCGTTTTTGTTTGTGAATTACTATTAAAGTTGAAATAAAGAAAGAAAAGCAGCAAATATATACCCAGATATAAACGGTAAAAATTCCGAAACTTGCGGTATTGAAGATTATCAGGATATATATTTCCGAATAATCCCGCAAGCTCTTTCCAAAAAACGGGTTTGATATTGATAACCCAACTATCGGTTTGATAAACAATTTTACGAAACTTACTCCGATAAATGCTCAGTGGCAATCCCCAACCAATAAAAAGAATAAGCCAGATATTGTTGAGAATGAAATTCATAATTTACTTTTTAGGAAACCAGGGAATAAATGAGTTGGTCTTTTGAATATAATCGGTATATTGAGGTTTCTGCTGCTTTAATGATTTTTCAAGCAAAGCGACACCGGATACCTTTATTATAAGCAGAGTCATTAAAACAGAGCCAATGATGAGCCAATAATTTCCCGTTGACAGGCAAAGCAAACCATAGCCCCACCACACAGCCGAGTCGCCAAAATAGTTAGGGTGTCGGGTGTAATGCCAAAGTCCTGTATTAAGCACTTTCCCTTTATTATCTTTATTCATTTTAAATCCTGCCAACTGCAAATCACCACCCGCTTCGAAAATAAATCCAAGCAACCAAACAATAACACCCAAATAATCAAGAAAATGTAAATGGTGAAATGTTGAATAGCTGTTTACACCAAACAATGTCGAAGAGATTATCCACATCAAAATACCCTGAAGCAAGAAAGTCTGAAAGAAACTAATCCACCAATAATTCTTTTCACCGTATTTTTTTCTGAATACCTGATACCTAAAATCTTCGTCTTTACCGATATTTCGCCATGCAAGATAGATGGAAAGGCGCAAACCCCAAATAGTCACTAACACAAGTAATATCATATTAGCAGGAGTTGACTGGCTGTCAAGAAAATAAAAAGTATTAATCATAACAAATCCCAATCCCCAAAAAATATCTACAATACTTACGTTATTAAGCATTATACTAACTACCCATAACATAGTCATTAAGGCTAAGATTAAAAATAAACCCTGAACATAAAGTGGCACCATAATATTTGATTTAAATTATTTTCATTCAAACAACAAAGAGACAGCAATTGTTCCATTTCCGGCATTCATACCAATTACCGGAGAAATATCGACCACCGATACCGGCAGTTTTCCTGTGAGGCCAAACATCTTATCGGCATAAATCTGAGCACCGGCCATATTATGAGCATGTAAAACCGTATAATTCCAAACCGTTTTTCCGGCACTTATCTTTTTTACATGCTTCATTACCTTATTTATATTGGCACGCTGACTAAACGTTTGTCCAAATAATACTGATTTTCCATTTTCATCCATAGACACAATTGGATTAATACCCATCAAATTGGCTACAAATCCTTTTCGTTTGGAAACACGGCCACCTTTTATCATGTAATTTAAGTCCTTTACACTAACGAAAATTTGCGCATTTCTTCTCCATTTCTTCACCGATTCTACAATTTCAGCAATAGGCAAACCAGCTTCAATAGACTCTGCAACACGTAACACAAGTAATCCCAATGCCCCCGAAAGTGTTTTGGAATCTATCGTATAGACAGGTTTATTGAATTCTGCTGCAATTTTTTCTGCAGCCTTCACACTATTCATATATGTTCCGCTAAATTGCGACGTAAGATGAACGGAAATAATTGCATCGTAATGCGAAGCCAGATGAGAATATAAATTAATAAAACTATATTCGTTTATCTGGGATGTTTTTGGAAATTCGGAACTACTTTCCAGTAAATCATAGAAATGATCGGGTGTAATGGTCACTTTATCCAGGTAATGATTGTCCCCAAAATTAATATTCAACGGGAGTGAGTAAATCTGATAAAAGTCCATCAACTCTTGCGACAAATCGCAGGTAGAATCTGTTACCAGAGCAATATTCCATTTCCGACGGGTAACAGCTTCATTCTGACGAATCATATCGTCCACTTTCTGGAATGTAATGGTACCAATATCCTTTAGTTTGAAAAACAATTCTGCAGGTTTATTAGTATGAACGTGAATGCGACAAAGATTTCCAGAACCTGCCACTACCACCGAATCGCCATTTTCGCTCAGAAAATGCTGCAATTCTGTTTTGCTTACACTCAAATCTTTGACAATAGCTTCAGTACAAAAGCGAAACTTAATATCTTCGTCAACGAATTCTTCGTTATGGATGAGCGAAATTTGTTCACTCGATTGAGTAACAAAATCACGGACATTCTTGCTCTTGATAAAATCAATGATACCTTCAATAAAAACAACAAAACCTTTAGCTCCGGCATCTACCACATTACGTTGCTGAAGCAATTTCATCTTCAACTTTGTTTCATCCAATGATTTATTCAGCAATTCCAGCGAATCTACTATCATTTCATTGAAACTTTTGGTGTGGAGTCTTTTATCCGAAAGGTAAACCGACCAATCGTTGATAACCGTGAGCATAGTTCCTTCCACCGGATTTGCAACCGCTTCATACATATACGGTATCGACTTTTTGATACTCTCTACAAATTCGGCAAGCGTAATAATTCCTTTGTCAGGCGTTTCGCAACTTATACCGTATAGAAACTGGGAAAAGATAATTCCTGAATTTCCCCGCGCACCCATTAATGCATTATCTGCAATGATACTGATGGTTTCTTTGTACGATTTTGTTGGTTTAATGCTGTCTAATACAGAACGAATGGTAGAAGCCAGATTAGTGCCAGTATCTTTATCGTTGACTGGAAAAATGTTTATGTCGTTTATTTCTGCCTGATGTTGAAGTAGTCGTTTACCACCGGCCTGAAAAGCGAAGAAAAGGATTCTTCCGTCAATTAAAAATAATGGTTTCACATTCATAAAAAAACTATTTTCAGACATAACATTACTGCTGTAATATATGTTTGCTGAAATTAGCATTTATATTTTAATAAATTGCAAATACAAGTATAAAATATAAATAAAATGCGGGAGCATTCACTGTCGTAAAACCGACAAAGTGAATACTCCCGATAAATTAGTCCGATTTTTCTATATGTTAGTTGCGAATCAGTTCTAAAATCATTTTTTCTCAAATTCATTCAAGTCAGCAACTTTACTCCGCGTACTATTCTGCTTAAAAAAATACAACAATATATTCTGACTATTATTTAGATTTAGCGAATAATGGACTTTCCACAATAGGCAATTTCCCTTTAGGAGAATTATCCTTTTCGATACTAATATCATTAAATGCCATCGCTTTTGGAACTATGTAAGAAATTGGAAGTACCTGATTAGTAACCAAATTATAAACAATCTTTTCAGTTGTTCCGCCTAAAGCATATTTTAATGACAATATTGGAAACTCACTGATATTAGCGCATCGAATCAGAGTTTCCTGGCCTGTTTTGGCAGAAACTTTATAAATGGCTGCCGGCTTTGACAATCCGGATGTGCTTGGTTGGATATACTGCGCAATATTTGACGTTTCAAACTTTCTTACAATATAAAAATATTCGAGCCCATTTTTAGTTGTTTCTGCCGCTACAGATTTCAGCAAATCTGTGTAAGTCTTACCATCTGAATAAGAAATATCGATTACTCCAGGACCCTTTTGACGATTCCCGACAAGAGTATACCTACTGGATCCGTTCGACTCTTTTATTTTGGGTGTAGGTACACGGTCGCTTAAAAGAGTTTTAAGAATTCCCTTGTCTACCAATATTAAATCTTTCTGAGGGATCACACCTTCGGCATCAATTTCGAACGAGCCAATCAATGGAGTGTTCTCAAACACTTTCATTTTAGGTTCCGATACAATAGACAAATTTTCAACACAAAGACGTTTTCCTATCTTATTCTCAATTTTATTATTCACTCCTTTTGCTGTTACTACAGCATAAAGAGGTTCTCTCGATGTAAGCAGGCCATTATTACTAAACAGCTTATTATTAAACAGCTCGGCTAATGCATCCCCTTCAAAAATTACCGGACCTTGATATGCTTCCTCAATGATTGGTGCTGAACGTCGTTTATCCAAACTTTCAGCCATCTGTGTTACTTTGGTCGTAATTTCATCAATTGTGGGGAGATTTTCACTTATCGGAGCATAGCAAAGAACATGATCATTAATCACCTCTCCATCCGTAGCTTGAGTGGAGGCATTTACCAGAAGACAAGCCGTTCTCATATTATTTCTAATTTTTGAGCCTTCATTGTTGACAGAATAAATATTCGCGTCAAAGAAATAAATATCAACAGACGAATTCTGTATTTGAGGATAACTTTTGAAGATCGAAGAAATTTTCTTTATATTATTTTCCCACTGCACATTATTTATTTTATTCGATGTGTATGGATATAAAAATGAAATTGGCTGAATGCGTGAATAATCATCTATAATTTCACTTTGATCTTTATTTTGCTGTTTTAATACACTGAGCTTTTGAGTATAGTTATCAACTGAAGATTTATAACTTTTATCTAATATCGACCAGAAAACACGCCGAATAGCTAAATAATTATTTTCAATTGGTAATCCTAAATTTGTTCCAACAATATTATTGTTTGGTGATCCGTTTACAAAATTCTCATCGTTTACCGCGTAATCTCCTACCATAAGCCGAAAGAATGGATTACGAAATGGCACTTCTCTGGAACGAATTAATGCTCCCAAGGAAGCTTTAGCCATAAAGTAATGTCCATCGGCCATAGTATTCTGAATAAAAAAAGGAGACTTGTAAGTTTCAAGTTTTAGTACGAGGTTACGTGACATTTCATCGCCTAAGGCTTTAAAAATTATACTGTCTGCGGTGGTTTGCGCTACTAAGTTAGATGTAGTAAGCAAAATAAGTAAGGCTAGAATATATTTTAATCGTTTCATTATTTCGAATTTTTAGGATTAGTTATTTTCTTCAGGTCGTGGTAATATATATGATCGTTCTTGCGATTTCACGTTCTTCTGGGTTTCTATGATCTTGACTAAAACCATAGGACTGCAACAAGATACTGGAATTGAACCCGATTCGGCACCACACGTTCCATTAAACACGCCTTTATTTCCACCAGCCATATCTATTTGCGCAAACATAGATAAAGGAGTTCCTATTAAATTCACACCACGTACTATTTCATCCGGTCGCCCATCCACATAAACCCGATACACCAATGTTGGTGTAACATTAAATGAATTGGGATTGTATCTGCCCGTGGTAGTAAAACCTCCGGTAACCTCCTGAAAGAGATAACCGTATTCTGCTTTTTGTTCCTTTGCCAAACGAATTAACTCTGCCCGTAACTCCTCAGTAGTTTTGGGATCAGTTGTTTCTACAATCAGATTCGATTGTCGCGATTCTACCTGCAGTCCTATGCTTGCTCGGGCATGACCATTTGTTTTGCTAAATCCATTAATGGGAGTGCGTGACATCAAAAAGTTTTTTAAAACACCGTTTTCAACAACATTCACATTTTCGGCCTTTGAAGCTTGGTCGTCATACATATAATAACCATTTAAATCAATGCCTAAGTAAGATTTGAGCAAGGGATTAGAATATACACTTAATGATTTAGGTAAGATTTGTTCTCCTACTTTTTTCTTAAACGTCTGTGCATCATTCTCACTTTTCATACGTTGACCTTCAACACGGTGTCCGAATATTTCATGAAAAAATACTCCTGCTGCTTCGGATGAGAGTAGAGCCGGCCCCGAAAACGGATTGGCAACCGGTGCATTTTTCAATGCAATCAGCTTGTCAACAACACTCTCTGCATACTTTTGAATTTCATTATCGGCAGGTAAACGATCAGGACGGTACGAAAAGAAGCTTTTATAAAGTGGTAATTCCATACCATCTTTAGCTTTTATTGTTCCCTGGATAAATACGTTACAGGCACTGGTGTTTTGTACTACTTTGTCACCGTCACTTGATACAAAATACTTTCGGGTGATTTGATAATTGATACTGGAAGCTCCATAGAATATGGTTGAGTCTTTTAAAAAAACCGAAGAGTACTTTTTCGTCCTACTTTCCCATTCTTTTTTATTGAACATTAGGCTCTCGAAGTTTAAAGGCTTTTCCTCAAATACATTTGGCGTATTGGGTGAGAAATCGGGCGAGAGATCTTCTTCTGCAATTTTTACTGAAATATTAGCTTTTACTTTTGAATATTTTGCCACCGCATCCTGGTATGCACTATTAGTTGCTTTCCACACCATGTTTTTAATCGCTTCAGGATTATCTTCCGTTGGTAACTCAACTGCATTATAATAAGTCTCCGAATATCCATTCGTATTCCTTATTGAGTGAAAGTTATCAAGCTGAGTAGATCCTACGCGGATAGTTATTGTTAGTACGCGTACATTATTCCCCATAGATTGTACTAAAGCCCCGAATTGAGCTGTAACATTGTAACTTTTTAAATCGTCTACACGATATGCAATGTAATAAGCAGGTATTTCTTGTGTTTTGAGAACCGCAAATTCACGATTTACCTCTTCTTGCAAGATGCCGGGCAACTTATCTTGAGCATTTACAGTATTGCAGCAGCATATGGACTGCAACAATACAGCGGTAAAAAACAGGTACTTGGAAATGATTTTTTTCATAAAATGATTTTAATAATTAATAATTTAAGGAGTTTGAAAATATTATAATTTCATTGTTGTTTAGCATTATCTGTATTACAGAATGTTCGGAAGTAAAGATGCACGGTTATCATTTGATTGTTAGTTACTCGTATACAGACACACAGATGTGCGTCTGTACACGAGTATATACATTTTTCAATTACTTAATGCTACTTATTTATTTTAGTAAAGCGTATGGCTGTAAAAGGCTTCCCTGGAAGTTGAATTAAACATTTACCACTAAATTCGCCCTCGACGGGTGTAATAGTCATATCCCATCCATTGATAATCTCCACGTTGTATTTTGAACTTTTCGGCAAATTTACTACTTGACTGCGTGGTTGATCCATGTTGTAATAATTCAGAAAGTATTCGTCCTTATAGCCAACAGCAGAATAAGGCATCCACCAGTCATAATTAACTACGGGGGTTAAGTAGCCCGGTGCGCTTTCAATTATTTGCTTTAAAAATTTAATTCTATCCGGGCTTTCTCCCCGGAGAACTCCACCTTTTGACCACCACATTACAGCATCCGATTGAGATCCCCATTTCACAGGATTTTCGGTTAGATATGTTTCTCCATGCCCTACATAGCCACCATTGGTAACACCACGCCAAAATTTATTCACCATTTCTTTTGCCGTCAAATTTCCCCACGACCAATTGATGTTTCCTTCGTAACGACATTCATCGTAAATGATGGGTTTTTTAAATCTCAGTCTCAGTTCTTTTGCTTTGTAGGTATCTTCGTTCTGAATGCTGGCATGTGTCAATAAAGGATTCGCGTGATTGTACATAACCGAACCATGATGAATGCTACGAAGATGATGGTAAGGATCTTTTTCGGCAAACAATTGAATATAATGATCCCAGTCATCCATTTTCTTATATTTCATAAAATCATATTCATTAGCCATACTCCACCATACATTTTTATAGGCTGCAAAGCGGGCAATTATATAATTGATATATAAATCATCAGTCTTTCTATCCATTTTCTGGAAACCCCAGCGGTCGTACGGATGAAAAACAATTAAATCGGCTTCAATACCCAGCGAATCCAATTGTGCTATTCGTTTTTCGATATTTTGAAAATAGGCAGGGTTTAATCTTGTGTAATCCCAATTTGTCAAAGGTTTACCCTCAAAAGGATATAAGAGTGGTTCTTTTTTGTTCCAATCGTAGTCTTTGGGAAAAATACACATACGCATTTTATTGAAATATCCTTTGGAAAGGGTTTTCAATGTTACTTCGGCCAGACTATCGCCCTGATGCACCCAGGCATAACAGGTTGTACCAAAAGGATAATAAGGTTTATTATCTGAATAGGCGAAATTAAAGGTATCTTTTACTACTACCGGTCCGTGATTGCTATCCGAGTTGGCAAAGCATTCAAATTTCCCTTTTTTATTTTCAAGTGATTTAATATTACTGGAAGTGATATAAGTCCAGGAGCCGGTTTCCTGTGGCATAAAGCGGATTTTATAAATTCCATTTCCGTCATAAAAGCCCGAAACCGTTTTGACGTTTTCACCATTTGTGAATTTAGCACTTAGTTGAACATCAGTAAAAGGATTCGCTTTTGTAGTTCCTTTCAGTACAACTTCATAAATACGCCATTTTTCAACTTTCTGTTGAGCTGAAATGCTCAAAAAAGAGAAAAGAACTGTCAATAATAATAATTTACGCATTGTTTTTATAGTTTAATAATTATGTGATTTAAGATTCATTCGATAAATAATGCTAAGTCAATCAACCTTGCCTTCTATTGGCAAAGGATTCCATGTGTGGCAGATATGTTTTAAATATAAGAAACCCCTCCGCTAAGCTCGTCACCTTAAAAAAAATGGGACATCCAGAAAGCAGGAAGTTTTTTCCATTTAATTATCTTTTGCTAAAGTACTAAACGTTACAATTATTCTTTTTTTAGCAAAATGTCCACATGCTGCACATCTTCCCTTTTTAAGAGAAGTCCCCGACGCAGGAGTCGGAAGGGTTTATTATATTTCTTCTACAACAGATTAGACTTGTGTACTCTGCCACAAAGATACAATTGCACGGTAGCTGAGTATATTCATTCATCTTTTACAATCCTTTCAATTCGTGTGTCGGGAATTAGCCAAATTAATGCAACTAATATAAATATCGCTCCGGAAATCCAGGTACTAATCCAGGAAAAAGCAATTCCAGCAACATATAATACCGGAGATAACTTACCCTTTAAATCTTTGCCAACGGCTTTAGCTAAGATAGAATCGGGACCCTGTGATTTAATTAATTGAACTTGTAGTATATGATAGGCAATAGCAGCCATTAATAAAATAAATCCATATAACGCCATTGGTTTTTGTGCAAAACTGTTCTCACCAAGCCACCCGGTTACAAAAGGTACCAGCGAAAGCCAGAAGAGAAGATGAAGATTAGCCCATAAAACACCTCCTGAAACTTTTTTTACAGTTTGCATCATGTGATGATGATTATTCCAATAAATTCCCAGATAAATAAAACTCAAGATATAACTCAAGAATATAGGAATTAGCGGAATTAAATCCCTAAAATCAATTCCATGTGGGACTTTTATTTCAAGAACCATAATAGTTATTATGATTGCTAAAACGCCATCGCTGAAAGCTTCCATTCTTCCTTTATTCATTTTCTATTGGTTTTTAAATTTTATTACAAAACTGTTTACCTATTAGAATTAAATCTGCTTTATATTGTTCAATTGCCATACCGACCGAAACTATGCGCACCTGCAGTTTGCGAGAGCATTCGCTGTCGTGGAACGACAAAGTGAATTGAAAATCAGCAAAGCTAATGCGGGAGCAAAACTGCCGGAATGCACATCAGCCAGCCAATGAACCTAAGACTGTGTGCTAGCAGCAGTTTTTATTTCGTTGTTAATGGTTTTATTTTACCCCAAATAATTTAAGGTACATTTCTCCAACTACAATAGCTATAACTAATAGCATTAACCACCAGATTGTTTTATTTACTTCACTATTAGTTTTTTTTCTTCTTTTACTTTTGAAGAATGAATAACCTAAAGTCATGAGTATGCCAATTCCACTTACACTAACTACTAAATTGTTTTTAGATCCAAATAAACCGTAGAATAAAATAAGTCCAAATAAGCTAAGTGGTGTCATACCAATAAATATTGATTTCAGGTCTTCAATAAAACCGACTTTTTTGTTTTCGAATTGTTCCATTGTTGTTTTTTCTCTTTCTTGTTGTTCTTTTTAAGTAACGTGTTTTCAACTTTCACATCTTTGTCGAGTTGCTTTGAATATCCGTTATAGATTTAGTTATCTTCAATTTTTGTTTTTCTTAATTCGAGAGTTGTCACAAGAAACAAATGTCAGTCAATCACTGTCGATATTAGAGTAAATTTCGTCATATTTTTCTTTTTCTAAAATTGGTGCTACCGACCGAAACTATGCGCACCTGCGGTTTGCGGGAGCAAAGAACACCTAACCATTAAATCTTATATTGCGTTACAAACGCCTAACCATTTATCCCTCTTTACAAATGAGGTGGAGGTGGAAGTCTTAATTTGTCACGGTATATTTCTGAACGATTGGAAGTAGTTTGATACCACCATTAATTTTTACAGACATCATTCCTCCCCAGTTATATGTTCCTGTTTTAGTCGGTTTAAATTTGTATTCAAACAATTGTTCATAAGGATTATAAGCCAAAGTATCTTTAGTCGGATACAATTTGTTGTTTTTATAGTTACAAACAACAACTTTGGGTAAATTATGTAAGTCAATAAGCGATAGGCCAATGGATGCTTTGTATTCATTTCCTAACTTTATTGTTGAGTTAGATGTTTGTATCACTGGAATATATGAATATCCAGCTAATTGATGTTGCATAATGGTCATTTCATTCCGAAGTCTAGAATTTTCATTTCTCAAATCGTTCGTCTTTAACCAAGCATAAACCCAGGGGATTATAATAACTAATATCATTAATGAGTACTTTCTTGATAGAGAAGGTTTAGTTTCCATTTTGTTCAAATTTAAATTTTCATATACGTTTTTTTTATTTTTTAAAATGCCCCTAAACGACCGAGCCTATGGGCATTTGGCGGTTTGCAGGAGCGTTCACTGTCGCCCTGCGACAAAGTGAATTGAAAATCAGCGAAGCTAATACGGGAGCAAAACTACCGGAATACACGTCAGCCAGCCTGTGACCATAGTGTGTTAGGTGTTAGGCGTTTAAATTTGTTGTTGTTTGTTCTTTAAATTCCGAATCACATTTGCTATCAATAGTTGTATTTCTAATTTCTATTCGAGGTTTTTGTGATTCAAATAATCTTGTTATATAGACATTTCAATTAATGGGTTCACCTTTTCTGAATTATTATATACTTGAATTCTTACTTTGAATTCACTTGAAAATACATCAAAATCAGAATTCATTTTTAAACGTTCAAAATCTTTCATTACTATGTTTAAACATTCATCTAAATTTTCTGATAATGCGTTCGAGTCATCAAGCCAAAATAATTTGTTCTTTACAATAAGCGTTTCATTATCTTCCTTTGTGATTATTAGATTCTCGTAGTTCCAAACTTTTCCAGCTTCTAAAATTCTAATACCACTCAAGACATCTTCATTGTCAACCGTTTTCAAGTATGCTTTTTCAAGTAAATTATATTGCTTTTGTCCATGATATAATCCATTAATTACAAAGAATGTAAATGCTATTAAAAATCTAATTAAATCAAAATCACCTAACTTAAAGTGATTTAATGAGAAATAGATTACTATTCCCAGTGGAATACCCCAATAGATATTTTGGATTATATAAAGGAACTTTTTTTTACGACGTTCTTTCCATTTGACAATAAATTTCTCTTGTTTCTCAGTTAATTCTTTCATGATTCGAAGTTCTTTTGTTTGTTTATTATTATTTTTTTTATTTTAGGAAAATTGTCACTACGAGAAATTGTTTTTTTTACGCTTGCCCCTAACACATGTATATACTGAGTAGAATTTGGATATGCCCAGTTGTACTGTACATATATCGCATTTATCTATATTCAATCGTTCTTCTATGTTATTATTCTGCAGACATGTAAGAAAATTGAATAATTTAACCCTACTGGGTATATCCAACTTATTATCGGCTCGGATCTTTTTCCCTATTTAATTAAAATCCAAAGATAATTACATTTTTCCACATTAACAATGAATTGTTTAAATTATTTTTAAATTAATAGAAAGCAAGCGCTTATGAGCTGCGCTAACGGGGAGAATAAATAAAGCGGAGACAGGACTAATTGCGCTAACAATTAATAAACCGGCTCCGCCTTATTTTATAAAATAAAACAGTCATCCAATGACTTAGAGTCATCGGATGACTGTTCGGGGTGAGGTTCTGATTTTTACGGCACTATTGCAGTTATCATACCGCTCCATGTACCTGTTTTGCCATTGCGGTTCACCCAGCGGGCAAAGGCATAAACAGCTTTGCCACGATGTTCGGGCGCAAACTGCAGAGGTGCATGTGAACGGGAGATATTGGCGCTTTCGGTGCAATCGGCAGGTGTAACCGGAGCGGTTCCGCCTATCAGGTACCACAGTTCACAAAACACCACATTATCCGGTTTGTAGTGCGTACCCGTAGCCGAAGAATCGGAATAAACCACATGCAATGCTCCTATCTCTTCCGATGTTAGTGAAACTACCGGTGTAGTAGTTGGAGCAGGTGTACTGGTACCACCTCCAGCGCTCTGGTGAATATGAAGTGCTTCCTTATCGGCTGACGTGATGGCATCGTTGTTCAATAAGTCGTGCTTGTACACATCATTCAGATCTATGTTTAATACATCCCACGCGGTATTTCGGGCAGTTGTGGCCGCCGGGCTACGGGTGGAAGGATTGCTGGTTACAGCATACCTGACATCGTAATCGGTAAACGAGGCGGTCAGCTTCGTTACTTTTGTATCAGATACACCCCAATCTTTTGCATTGATGGTGACTAACTTTACAGCATTAGCTGCAAAACCGTGTTGGGCACTTGGCCCGGAAGGGATGCTAAATGTTTCCTGACTCATGATTCATTCATTTTAAATTGCCCTGCTAAGGGCAAAGGTTAGTTAATAGTAATTAATTGATTATCTGTTTATTTCAATATATTTCTATTGAATAGAAATATATATTTCACATGTCTTATTTTGCCTTTTAACGAATAAGCCTTAAAGTTGCATCACCAAACCATAAAGTTGCATCACCAAACTGTACAGATCCATCACCAATCCATAAAGTTGCATCACCAAAGCTTAAAGTTGCATCACCAAACTGTACAGATCCATCACCAATCCTTTAGGTTGCATCACCAAAATGGACAGACATACTGCGGGTCAATGACCAACAAGAATGCATGTTCAATTGTCAATGAGCCGTCGGTTTTTTTCGACGTGTCAAAGATACAATCATCATTTTCAGATAACAATAGGCTTTTAGGGATGAAACCCCTATTCGGGACGAAAAGACACATTTTCAGGACGAAATGCCCTTTTTTAGGACAGAAAGGCATTTTTTCAGGACGAAATGACCAGGGGTCAGGACGAAATCGACTTAATTTTGTTTGGGAACAGCCCGCAATTTCATCAATTCTTTAAATTCAGCCACTAATTCTCTGGAAACTGAAACTGTCAGCAGTCGGCACATCTCTGACAGCGGATGAAATGCAATATAACTAAAGTGGGAGAACAACTTCATGTCGTACTCCCACTTGGTATAAAAATTTCCGCTAATAAATTACCCTACTTCACAACTGGCCACATATTCCGTCATTTTATCCAATTCCAATCCGGGATTTCCGCGAAACCACCTATGCTTGATGTTTCTCTCATTCAGAGCCAGTTCGGCATGTGCGAAAGCAATTCCCATATCCACCCGCTGCAAATCAGCTTGCATGCCCGGCTTGGCATAATCGGGTGTTCGTTTCAGAAAAAAATGAAGCACACCGTCGCTCACCACCACTCTCCACGGCTGTTTATTGGAAGCCGAGGGTGCCAGCCGTATCATTTCCAGCAAGTAACCGTATTTTTCCTTTTCTACTTCGGTCAGGCTTTGCGAAAATGACTGCAGAAAAAACAGTTCGTCTACCGGTTTCCGGTTATTTGCACCCACCATGCGCCGAAACATCTTATCTATCGTACTTTTTCGGGTTCCGAAATAGCCTACAGGTGTTACCGCGGGTATAAATTCATCGTCGCGCAAGTCAATAACAGTGGAAAAAGCAGTTTTATTATACGTGCCACCCAACCAACAGGTTCCGATATTCAGTTGTGTACAGTACAAAATAAGTTTTTCCATGCAATACCCGTAATCTTCCAGGTTCTGCTCCGAACTCCCTACCTTACCGACAATAAAGTTTTTCGTTCCCGAAATGACACCGTACGTTCCAAGCTTTACATTTTTAAACTCATCCGAACTGCCATCTATCCAATAGAAATTAATCTTATTTCCGAATAGTCCAACCGAATTGGACTTCGCAAAATCAAGGATCAATTTCTTTTTCTCCGGTTCAATGTCCACATTATTATATGTCCGTATCGATTTCCGACTGCTTATGACGTTTTCAATGTCTTTTATCATGGCGTTACTGATAGCTGATTATTATTTTTGATACTTTATTACTTAAACAAAAATTCCGTCAAGGACTGATTTCGATTCGACGAACCGGGAAACAAGGCTGGTTTAACTACAACCATATCAGTTTGCCAGCACATTTTCAGCGCCCCATATTTCCAGCTCACGAAACACCGGCGAAAGGCTTTTGCCCAATTCGGTAAGCGAGTATTCTACCCGCGGGGGTATTTCCTTGTACTGTTTCCGCAGAATGAGACCATCGGCTTCCAGTTCTTTCAGTTGCTCGGTAAGTACCTTGCGCGAAATATCAGGAATGCGAACGGCTATTTCGCCAAAACGCCTGGTTCCGGTGGTGAGGGAATACAATATAATGGTTTTCCACTTACCCCCTATCAGTTCAAGTGTTGCCGTTACCGGACATTGGGTTTTTTCTTTTATGCTGGCCATATCGGTTACTTTTATGTTACTACTATTTTCACGGTTACCGGAATGTAACCTGTTTCATATATAAACTAATGTTAGTTACTTTGCGTAACAAAAGTAAGAATAAAATCAATAGGTTGTTTCGTTGGCTGCATGAAGTAAGTTTCATTTAACTCAAATGTTTAATCAAAACAGAACACAGATTGTTTTAAATAGTTGATAACTGATAGTTGATATAATTTTATAATAATTAAAAAGAAAGGAAACAAAAATGAAAATCGGAGTAACCGGAGCGACCGGCCAGTTAGGTCGCCTTGTAGTAAACAAACTGAAAGAAAAAGTATCGGCAACAAGCCTGGTAGCCTTAGTACGTACGCCCGAAAAGGCGTCAGATTTTGGTGTGGAAATCCGCCCATTTGATTACACCCAACCCGAAAGTATGGTAGCTTCACTTCAGGGCATCGATAATCTGTTATTAATTTCGGGCAACGAACTTGGGCAGCGCCTACCGCAACATAAAGCGGTGATTGAAGCAGCCAAAAAGGCCGGTGTAAAACATATTATTTATACCAGCATATTGCATGCCGACACTTCTACCCTTCAATTAGCCGCAGAACATTTGGCTACAGAAGTTGCCATAAAGGCATCGGGTCTGACATATACAATTTTGCGTAACGGTTGGTATACCGAAAACTATACTGGTTCGGCTAAAGGTGCTATTGGTGCTGGAGCTTTTATAGGCTGTGCGGGCGATGGTAAAATTGCATCAGCAGCCAGGGTTGATTATGCCGAAGCGGCAGCAGTGGTACTGGCGGGAGAAAGTCATGAAAACAAAATATACGAATTGGCCGGAGATACGGCCTATACGCTGACAGAACTGGCTGCAGAAATTTCACGTCAGACCGGGAAACAGATTCCTTACAACAACCTGACCGAAACAACCTATGCCGATATACTGAAAAGTTTCGGTTTGCCGGAAGCTATAGCCAAGATGTTAGCAGACTCCGATACCGGTGCATCAAAAGGAGGATTGTTTGATGATGCAAAGCAACTCTCCGGGTTGATTGGACATTCCACAACACCACTGCCCAACGTGCTGGCCGATGCTATAGCCTGATTTATTTCCCGGCTCACTTTATTCACGGCTATGCACATGCGTAGTCGTGATCTTTGTTTCCAAAGAAGTACATCATTGCTCATTAGTTTTGACTATTGAAATTAGATTTGTACATTTGACACTTAAACTTCATTGATTCAGGTATGAAACGAGCATTTAAACGGACGTTATAAACCAACAGCAATGTTCCTGCGAGTTCCATGTAACCACTAATAAAAGAAAAATTTGAACGCATGAAAAGATTGAAAGTAATTTTCAGGGGAATCATCGTATTGCTGCTAATACTGACTTCAACTTCGGGGTTATCGGCTCAAACACCCTATTCTAAAAGCATATACGATGCATTCTTAGTGCGCAATATGACCAAATGGGAAAATATTATACAAACGATGGAAGCTTCAAATTCCATCAATACTGTAGACCAGAAACTCGAACTCATCAATTACTATTATGGTCTTATTGGCTACCTGATAGGGCAGAAACAATTTGCACATGCCGAAAAACTCACCAAAAGAGGCGAGAAACTCATTAATCAGGTTCTACGCACGGCACCTCAGAATGCAACAGCCATTTCGTTTAAAGGTTCTTTTTTGGCATTTCACGTTGGCATTAATAATTACAAAGCTATATTGTTGGGTGCTAAAAGTAAAAACTACGTGAATAAAGCACTGGAACTGGACCCACAAAACATTCAGGGACTAATAGATAAAGGGAATCAACTTTTTTATGCCCCCGACATACTGGGAGGCGATAAAAAAGCTGCCCTGTCCTATTATCAGAAAGCTGCCGGTATCATGGAACAAAAAAAGGAAACGGCTGAAAACTGGGTCTACCTGAATACACTTACCATGATAGCTTTTACTTACAAAAAAACTAATGATATAGCCGAAGCAAAGCAAACATACAACAAGATAATGCTTGAAGAACCCAATATTACTTGGATGAAAGATGAACTGGACCACCAATAAACTACTGAAAATTTTAGTTGTATTATCTTTCCGGTTGAAACATTCCGTTTGCTTAAACCGTGGAGCAACATCAGTATTCTAAGACATAAAACAGCTAAGAATAAACAACTTTATATATTTAAATTGCGTAAATTTAGCCTCTTAATGTTGATATTGCAAGAATAGATTAGTACTTTTGACAACTAAATTTTAATTGATCCGGGGATGAGATATTGGAAGGTAAATTCTGTAAAATTAATCGTACTGCTAATGCTACTGACTATCACATCAGGGTCATTTGCTAAAACACCTTATTCTAAAAATATTTACGATGCATTCATAGTGCGTGATATGACCAAATGGGAAAATGTCATACAATCTATGGAAGCTTCACATTACAATAAAACTGTTGATCAAAAACTCGAACTCATTAATTACTATTACGGCATTATTGGTTACCTGATAGGAAAAAAACAATATATACATGCCGAGCAACTGACAAACAGAGGAGATGCACTCATCGATCAGGTGCTGCTCACTGCTCCAAAAAATACTACAGCAACTTCATTTAAAGGATCATTTGCAGGATTCAGGGTGGGTATAAAAAAATTCAAAGCCATATTGCTAATCTTTGATAGCAAGAAATATATAAACAAAGCTGTGGAGATGGATCCTTTAAATATACAGGCATTAATTGACAAAGGAAATACGTATTATTATGCGCCGGCCATATTTGGAGGTGATAAGAAAACGGCTTTAACCTATTATTTAAAAGCTGCAGGCATTATGGAACAAAAAAATGAGACCCATGAAAACTGGGTATATCTCAATACACTTACCATGATAGCTTTTGCCTATAAAAAAACAGATAATCCGATTGCAGCAAAACAAACCTATGAAAAGGTAATGCAGATAGAACCAAATATTACCTGGGCAAAAGATGTTTTAACAGCCATTCATAATGATTAGGAGTGATAATGATGAAATAGCAGCTTGTTCATAAGCTGCTTCTAACTGAATTTATAAGGCAAATCGTTCTTCTATACAATGCCTTAAACGAAATTTCAATTCTTCCATATCTACCTCCGCACCCAATTCTTTTTGCATCGACGTAACGCCCTTATCTACAAAACCGCATGGATTGATATGATTGAAATATGTCAGGTCGGTATTTACATTGAGAGCAAAGCCGTGCATAGTTACATAACGGGAACTCCGCACACCGATAGCACAAATCTTTCGGCACGTTGGCAAACCTACATCAAGCCATACACCAGTGGCTGCTTCAAGCCGGGTACTTGCAATGTTGTAAAGTGCAAGCGTATCAATAATAGCTTCTTCTATATTTTGAATGTATAGCTTTAGTCCCAGATTGAAATTGGCCAAATCGAAAATAGGATAACCCACCACTTGTCCCGGTCCGTGATACGTTATATCCCCTCCCCGATTGGAATGAACAAAAGTGACATTTTGGGCCTGAAGCTGAATGTAATTCAACAGCATATTCTGTTCATCTCCACTTTTACCTAAGGTGTAAACATGCGGATGTTCACAAAAAACAAGGTAATTATCAGTAGGCAGGTTTTGTACTTTCTTTTCGATAGAAGCGGAAAACAATGCTTCCTGTTTTGTCCAGGCTTCCGTGTATTCTATTAATCCCCAATCAATATACTGTATAGTGCGATTCATCTTCGGTGGTGTCTGTGGTAGTGTTTAACCGGAACTGGGGTTTTATTGAAATCTATTGGCCCTATTTTCCCCATCAAATATACAATTTGAGACTTACGTCCTTGTATATAGCTCGATGGATGCCCTGCATCAAATTTTCGGGGATTAGGAAGACAAGCTGCAATAGCTGCTGCCTGGGATTTGGAAAGCTCGGAAGCATGTATGCCGAAATGTTCCTGAGCTGCTGCTTCTACGCCATAAATGCCATCACCCATTTCTATAACATTCAGATAAACTTCCATAATGCGCTCTTTACCCCAAATCAATTCTATCAGTACGGTAAAGTAAGCTTCAATGCCTTTGCGAATATAAGACCGTTGTGGAAAAAGGAACACATTTTTAGCCGTTTGCTGTGAAATAGTACTCCCGCCTCGTATCCGTTTGGCAACCTGGTTATGTTCAAAAGCCTTGGTAATTGCATCTACCGAAAAACCATGATGCGTCAGAAACAAATTATCTTCCGATGCCACCACCGCCTGCATCATATTGGGAGAAATATTATCTATTGAAACCCACGTTTTACTATTTTTAGGCATTTCGCCGTGCGCAATGGATTCTACAGAACGAATAATCATTAAGGGAGTGATAAATACCGGGGTGAAACGATCGATAACGACCCAGCAGATACTAATTATAAAAAACAGAATTGTCAGATTTCTAAAGAAACGAAGTAATCGCGCTCCAAATTTACGTTTAACCTTGGGCACCTCCTGAACTGTTTCCGGAGTATTATCAGTTGAATTTAGTGTTTGTTCCGTCATATTAAGGAAAGAGTATTTATCGAAGATAATTAAGTGTCACAATTATACAAGCTTAAATCTGACACGCCAGCGACCGTTTTCAAAATCATGACTGATAATTTCAAATCGTCCAAGTTCAGAAGTATTATCAACATGTTGACCAATGCAAGCACAGGCATCATAATCACCCACCCTGATAACTCGCAAAGTCTCAGAAGCATCTGCTGGCAGTTTGGATAGATCGGCAATTTTAGCAGCATCTTCGCGGCTCATCAATTCTTCATATACGGGTAAATGTGCATCAATAATTTCATTTACCTTGCGTGTAATCTCTGCAGTTTGAATCTCAGTAGGTGCTTCATTAAGCAGATAGTCGCACTTTGATTTCTTTTTTTCGATGTGGGCATTCACTGATCTGCCACATCCAAACATCCGAACCAGAGTTTGATTCAGTATATGCTCGCAAGTATGCATCGGCTCGTTATAAAGTTTCTTGGCTTCGTTGAGTATCGGCTCTTCCATTTATTTTCAATTAAGTTGCAAAGATAATCATTCAGATTGAAACCAATAAAAAAACGGACAATCCATTTCTGAATTATCCGTTTTATATATGTAATGTTCCGATTTATCTTTTCTTGTAAGATGAACCGCCTTTATAGCTTGAGCTACCACTGCTTCTGCGTTCGTCACTACCACCTGAACGACCACTGCTACGATCACTTGCATCGCGATTGCGCCAAGGTTTTTCAGCTCCACCGGCAGCACTTGCACCAGGACGACTTCCACGATCACCGCCTCTGTCACTACTTCCACGATACCCACTTCCGCTGGCACGATCTCCGTAACCACTTCCACCAGTACGTGGACGATATTCCGGTTTGCGGTTTCCACCTTCAAAAGTTTTACTTCCTTTGGCTTCGCTTACTTCCACATCAGTTTGTCCTGCAAATGCAGTAACAACCTGATCCAGCTGATCGGCAAAAACATCGAAGAAGGTAAACTTATTTGTTACTTCAATTGAACCAACATTAATTGATTTATCACCGGTTACATCGTTTATGATTCCCAACAAACGTTTGGGATCAATACCTTCACGTTCGCCAACATTCATTTTCAAACGAATACGACCACCTGGTTTAGAACCACGTTCACCTCTATCGCCACGATCATTTCTGTCGCCACGTTCGCTACGTTCCGGTAAATTTAAATCCTCAGCATTTTTATAATAACTCAGGAAACGATTAAACTCTATCGATACGAAACGTTTCAGAAGTTCCTCTTTGCTGAGGTATTCCAATTGTTTCATAATCTGAGGCATGTAAGTTTCAATTTGTTCTTCGCTCACTTCCACATTTTCCATGCGGTCGATCATATAAAACAATTGTTTTTTACAAACATCCAATCCGTTCGGAATTTGTTCTTGTATAAAGCTCTTGCGAAGCATACGCTCTATATCCTTGATTTTAAATCTTTCTTTTGAATGGATAATCGATACGGCGATACCTTTTTTATTGGCACGGCCTGTACGTCCGCTGCGGTGAGTGTAGATTTCTACATCATCGGGCAAGTTATAATTGATAACATGAGTCAAATCGCTTACGTCCAATCCGCGTGCAGCCACATCGGTAGCTACCAGCAACTGTATATTGCGGTTGCGGAATTTCTGCATCACAGTATCACGTTGCGCTTGCGAAAGGTCACCATGAAGTGCATCAGCATTATAACCATCATGCATCAATTTATCAGCAACTTCTTTAGTTTCCATGCGGGTACGGCAGAATACAATTCCGTAAATATCCGGATTCAAATCTACAATACGTTTCAATACCAAATAACGTTGCCTGGCCTGTGAAACATAATAAACGTGCTCTACATTTTCAGAACCTGCATTTTTAGTTCCAACTGTAATTTCTTCGTAATTCTTCATATAGCGTTTTGCTATATTAGCTATTTCTTTTGGCATAGTAGCCGAGAAAAGCATAGTACGACGCGTTTCAGGAGTACGTTCCAATATGGTTTCAATATCTTCTTTGAAACCCATATTCAACATTTCATCTGCTTCATCTAAAACCAGATACTCTATAGCTCCCAGTTCTACTTTACCACGTTCAATTAAGTCAATCAAACGACCCGGAGTAGCCACAATGATTTGTGGTGCAGTATCCAACTGACGAAGTTGTGTGCGAATGTCTTCACCACCGTAAACGGCTACAATACGCATTCCACGCATGTTTTTGGAGTAACCTTTTAAATCATTTGAAATTTGGATACACAACTCGCGGGTTGGTGCAAGTACAAGAGCCTGAACTTGTTTGCGAGTGGAATCAATCAGGTTTAATACCGGCAGACCAAAAGCTGCAGTTTTTCCTGTTCCTGTTTGAGCCAATGCCACTAAATCGGCAGTTTGTTCAAGCATGAAAGGAATGGTTTTTTCTTGTACGGGCATTGGTGACTCGTAACCAAGTGCTTCGATGGCCGATAAAATATCGTCCTTCAAATTCAATTCTTTGAATGTCATTTTGTTGTTTTTAGTACACGTTTCGAGTAGTCTTCCGGCGATATTCTTCATTCGTTTTACAAACGTGTACCCTTATCTGAGTAGGCTGTCAAAGTTAAGACAGTGAAATTCGGATATTTACTCACAACGTATAGTTGTTTTTAAATCGGGTGCAAAGATAGACATAATAAATGGACTATACAAATACTACTTATCTAATGCTTATCTTTAATCTTTAAAACACATTTATTTAATGTAATGCATATAAGAGTCATTAGTACTATAAAGTAAACAAATAGCGTTGCTAAGCATACCTGAGTTTCAATTTACAACTTTCACAGGGCATTTCATTCAGGATTAAACATTTTTTTAATTGCAGTTTTAAAATAAAAAGGCTAAATTTGCACGCGAAATAAATCAACTTGCTACAGACAACATCAAACTATTATATTATATGAAAGCAATGACTAAAAGCCCTTTGCAAATTGCACGCGCCAACTATCAACCAAAGTTGCCGGCTGCACTTAAAGGCAATGTTATCCTAAAAGAAGGTGCCAAAACTGAATCAGTTGCAGATCAGGCAGACATTAAAAATCTTTTTCCGAACACCTTCGGAATGCCATTAGTGACATTTGAACCAGGTGAAAAGAAAGAAAATCCAGTTGTTGGAGTAGGTGTTATCCTCTCAGGAGGACAAGCACCAGGTGGACATAATGTAATTGCCGGACTATTTGACGGATTAAAAGCATTAAATCCTAAAAATAAGTTGTATGGCTTTTTGGGTGGTCCAATCGGGTTGGTTGAAAATCAATACATGGAACTTACAAAAGAAATTGTTGACGAGTACCGCAATACCGGAGGCTTTGATATTATCGGATCAGGACGTACCAAATTGGAAGAAGACTGGCAATATGATAAAGGAACTGAAAACTGCAATAAACTAGGAATTAATGCTATCGTTATTATCGGTGGTGATGATTCTAACACCAATGCTTGCGTTTTGGCTGAATATTATCTTCAAAAAAAGACTGGTATTCAGGTTATCGGCTGTCCAAAAACTATTGATGGAGACTTGAAAAACGAAATGATTGAAACTTCATTTGGTTTTGATACAGCCTGTAAAGTATATTCTGAATTAATTGGGAACATTCAACGTGACGCCAACTCGGCTAAAAAATACTGGCACTTTATTCGCCTAATGGGTCGTTCGGCTTCGCATATTACCCTCGAATGCGCTTTACAAAGCCAACCTAACATTTGCATAATATCAGAAGAAGTTGAAGCCAAAAATATGACTTTAAAAGATGTTGTAGATGAGATTGTTAAGGTCATTGTTAACCGTGCAAATCATGGTTTAGATTTTGGAACAATTTTAATTCCAGAAGGATTAATTGAATTTATCCCCGCAATGAAAAAACTCATTGCTGAGCTAAATGATTTATTAGCCCACAATGATGACTTTAATGCATTATCAACAGACGAAGAAAAACGTCAATATGTGAAAGGAATGCTTTCGAAAGATAGTTCTGATGTATATCGCATTTTGCCAAAAGGCATCGCGAAACAATTAACACTTGACCGTGATCCTCACGGCAATGTTCAGGTTTCTCTAATCGAAACCGAGAAGTTATTGATAGAAATGGTGGCTAAACGGTTGGCTCAACTAAAAGCAGAGGGGGTTTATAAAGGCAAATTCTCAGCTCTAAATCATTTCTTTGGTTATGAAGGACGTTGTGCAATTCCATCTAACTTCGACACAGACTATACTTATTCATTGGGATATACAGCTTCGATACTTATTTCGGAAGGTAAAACCGGTTATATGTCATCAGTGCGTAACCTAAATGCACCGGCAACCGATTGGATCGCAGGTGGAGTGCCTATCACAATGTTGATGAATATGGAAAAACGCCATGGTAAAATGAAACCGGTGATTCAAAAAGCTCTTGTACTCTTAGATGGTGCTCCATTTAAATACTTCGCAAAATATCGTGAAAATTGGGCTGATGAAAAAGCAAGCTACATCTATCCTGGTCCGGTTCAATACTATGGTCCTACTGAAGTTTGCGATTTACCAACCAGAACATTAATGTTGGAACAAGAAAAATAATTGGCTTATTATTATACGAAATTAACGGACTTGCTGAAATGTGAGTCCGTTTTTATTTTTAAAAAGTCGGATTTACAAAATGAAATGCGTAGTTTTGATTACTAAAAACTAAAAGTAAAATGTTATTACTCTTATCTCCTGCCAAAATCCAAAACTTCGAACCACAACAGGTTGTGACCAACTATACATTGCCTGAGTTTATGGCTGAGGCTGAAATATTAGCTCACAAAATCAAACAATTATCCATGGCTGAATTGGCTGAATTGCTGGACATTAATAGCAGTCTGACTCAGCTGAATATGGACAGACATTTTAATTGGCAACCACCTTTCACTCCACAAAATGCCAAACAAAGTGTGTTTGTTTTTAATGGTGAAGTATTTCATGGCTTGAATGCCAAAAATTTCTTTCCCGAAGAATTTATTTATTTACAAAAACATTTACGCATTCTTTCCGGGTTATATGGAGTTCTTCGACCATTTGACCTCATTCAACCCTACCGGCTTGATGTAAGTACCCGCCTGAGAACCGATGCCGGAAATAATTTATACGCATTCTGGGGTAATAAAATAACTGAATCTTTAAACGAAGCAATTGCAGCTTCCGGTGGTCCAAAAGTCTTACTAAACCTGGCTTCCGGCGAATATATGAAATCCATCAACCGGAAACTTTTAAATGCGGAAATTATTGATTTTGATTTTTTGGAAAATAAAAATGACAAATACAAACCGATAGTAGTGTACATCAAAAAGGCGCGTGGCATGATGGTTCGGTATGTGACTGAGAACAGGATTGAAAATGTGGAAGACCTAAAAGGATTTAATGCAGATGGATATTGGTATAACTCGGGACTTTCGACGGAACAGAAATTGGTATTTACCAGAGGATAAAAAAACGAACCTGCTTAAAACTGATTTACCACCGCCACGGTATGACATGCAACTACCCCCGCAGTTTCAGTACGCAAGCGACTATTTCCCAATGAAACCGGGATAAACCCAAAAGATAAAGCCTGCTGAACTTCTTCTGTACTAAAATCACCTTCCGGGCCAATAAGTATCAATACATCAGCAGATTTTGGAACTTCAGCTTGCAAGAGTTTTTTATCTCCGTCATAACAATGGGCAATAAATTTATGAGAAGCGGAACAATTCTGCACTAATTCAGAGAAAGTGCACAACGAATTTAGTTTTGGGAAATAAGCTTTTACGGATTGTTTGGCTGCCGAAACAATGATTTTTTCCAGCCTTTCTTCTTTCACAATTTTGCGTTCGGAAAATCTACAAATAACAGGTGTAATTTCGTCGATTCCTATTTCAGTGGCCTTCTCAATAAACCATTCAAGGCGTTCGATGTTTTTGGTAGGTGCAATGGCTATGTGCAATTTGTAATCGCGCTTTCCCGATTCCAAAACCGTTTCAATGATTTCAAACGCGCAATGTTTAGGATGTGGATTGGTAATTCGGGCATTGTAAAACCCTCCTATTCCATCCACCACCGTAATAGAATCACCAACTTTCAACCGCAAAACCTTTACAGCATGTTGCGATTCTTCCTCAGGAAGAATATTGCCGGTAGAGAGGTTTGGGACGTAGAATAAAGACATTTTTTAGTTGATAATTGACAGTTGACAGTTGACAGTCAATGAGTCTTCACTATCAACTGTCAACTATGCACTATAAACTTAATAAATTTCTCCTTTTGCTGCAAGTAGCGTAT
>Ga0209123_1000934_pt1 | contig 32695 bp, 29 predicted proteins | sample BarGraIncu00431A_FD_184500 | JGI IMG/M metagenome (GOLD analysis project Ga0209123, IMG submission 184500) | Arctic peat soil microbial communities from Barrow, Alaska, USA - Barrow Graham LP Incubations 004-31A (SPAdes) (version 2) | ecosystem: Environmental > Terrestrial > Soil > Wetlands >... | reverse complement strand
TCCAGACCCACCTTAGCCTTGAACTCAGGCGGATGAAATTTGCGCTTCTTTGATTCTGTCATTGGTTACCCGTTTCTTTCGACAGTGTCCCACCTAAACACCTGTCCCAAATTCCGGGTCCGCTTCAGTGGCCAGCGCCTGATCAAACTTGCCGAGTTCAAACTGGGCGCGTCCCAGCACGTCATAGGCGTCGCTGTAGCTGGGGTCTTCGCTGATCAGGTTTTCCAGCGTACTGGCGGCGCGGGCGGTTTGGCCTGAGTCCAGCAAAGAGCGGGCCACGCCGAGTTTGGCCCAGGGCAGGGTTTTGGCTTGCACAACCGCTTCGTACATGGTCTGGGCCTGGGCGTATTGGCCGGTGCGAAGCAGCAACTCGGCGCCAACGCGGGCGGCATAGAGCCAAAACAGGCCTCTTGTTTCAAAGCGCTGCTGACAGAGCTGGGCAGCGCGTTCAAAATCTTCTGCTTCGACGGCGGAGAATATCTCCTGCAAGGATATTTTGCGAATGCGCGCCTGGCGCAGACGATCCCCCAACTGGGCGGCTTTATGTGGCTTGAGCAAATAGCCATCCAGCGCCGACTCAGCGGCCTCGGCTACCTTGGCGTAGGTGGCCTCGGCAGTGACCATGATGAAAACGGTTGAAAACGGCAGCAATTGGTTGCGTCGCAAGTCATCGAGCAAGTCTTGGCCAGACGAGGCTTCGTTGGCAAAATGGTGCTCACACAACACGACATCAAACGAGCGGTACTCAAGTTGACGGCGAGCATCAGCCAGTCGGGCGCATTGCGCGATGTTGCCCATGCCCAAGTCTCGCAACTGCGACACCAGAATGGAGCGTGAGGTCGGGTTGCTGTCAATGACCAGCGCTTGCGAGGCAGTCAAGTCATCTTCAGGCAGCGCCATCAGTCACGTTCCGGCGGCCATTGAGCAGCCATTGTTGAACAGTAAATTTTGTCACCTCTGATCCTGTTGATCAAAAATAATAGCACTACGCTGAACCAGTGCCAGTGTTTGGCCGTTGACAGTGACGATCAAGATATCAGGAAATGCAGCGGGTGTTCAACGGCGGACCAATCGCAGCGCCAACTCGTGCGACAGATTGGGATGGGAAACCTTGGCATAGGGCGGCTTGGGCCAGGCCCAATCCTTTTCCGGAAACAAAGCGCGCATGGCATTGATGTCGCAGTGGTAGGGTGGCCCTTGAATCAGGCCCTCTTCAGTGGCGGCCGGGCGAATCATTTGCATAAACAACACCCAGAGACTGCCCTGCGGTTCAAGCCACTGATGCAATTGCCGGGCGTAGTCGACCCAATGGTCGGGATGAATCGCACACAGGCAGGTTTGCTCGTAAATGGCGGCAAACTTCTTTTCCGGTTGGTAGCTCAGCACATCCGCTTGAAGGATTTCGGCCTTCAGGCCTCGGGCATCACAAAGCGCTCGCGTTCTTGTCGTCGCAGCAGCGGTGTAGTCGAGGCCTATGACCTCAAATCCACGCTGGGCCAGTTCAGCCACTTCCCAGCCGCTGCCGCAGCCCGGAACCGCTATCCGACAGGGCTGCAGCGCGCCGATCTCCAGCCATGCGAGTAGCTGAGGGCTTGGGCTGCCGCGGTCCCAACCGGTTTCTTTTTTCTCAAAACGCTCTTGCCAAAATTCAGTTGTCGGGCCAGCCATGTCAAATACCCTTGTAATACCAAACACCGTGCCACCAGCGAAACCAGTGCCGCTGCATTGTGCCAGCAGCACCGCGCCATGCTCAGCAGGGAGTAGCGAGCCGACGCCGCAGGCCAACACTGCATGTATATTGTTGTCATGAACTCTAACCACTCCCACTCCCATCCCCATCCCCACCACCGCTCCGACCTTGTCCGCATCGCCACCCGCGCCATGTCCGAGCGCGGGCTTGAACCCGAGTTCCCGGCGCGTGTCGAGACGGAACTGGCTGCCATCACCGGACCCGGCAGCGAGGTCGGTGCCGATATCCACGATCTCACTGATTTGCTGTGGTGCTCCATCGACAACGACGATTCGCTCGATCTGGATCAGCTCACTGTCTGCGAGGTGCTGGACCAGGGTGTGGTGAGGCTGTGGGTGGCCATCGCCGATGTGGACGCGCTGGTGAAAAAGGGTAGCGCCATCGACGAGCATGCGCTCACCAACACGACTTCGGTGTACACGTCGGCCCGCATTTTCCCGATGCTGCCCGAGCGCCTGTCCACCGATCTGACCTCGCTCAACTTTGCAGAGGACCGGCTGGCGTTGGTGATCGAGATGGTCTTCAACGCCGACGCCTCGCTGGCAGGCGCCACGGTGTACCGGGCCCGGGTGCGCAACAAGGCGAAGCTGGACTATGACGCTGTCAGCGCCTGGATTGAAGGCGATGGTGCGCTGCCCGTCGCAGCGGCCGCGGTGCCGGGCATGGAGGCGCAACTTCGCACACAGGACGCGCTGGCCCAGCGTTTGCGCGTGCGTCGGCATCTAGAGGGCTCGCTGGAGTTGGAGACCTTCCAGCCGCGCGCTGTGTTTGACGGTGAGCAGGTGGTTGATATTCGCCAGCAGGTGCAAAACCGCGCGCGTCAGTTGATTGAGGAAGTGATGATTGCCACCAACGGCTGCACCGCACGCTACCTGGCAGGGCGGGGCGGCGCCTCGCTGCGGCGCGTGGTGCGCTCGCCCGAGCGCTGGCTGCGCATTGTGGCCGTGGCCCAGGAGTACGGCGAAACCCTGCCGGCCGAGCCCGATTCCAAAGCGTTGGAGGCTTTTCTGGCCAAGCGCCACCAGGCCGACCCGCTGCGCTTCCCTGATCTGTCGCTTGTCATCGTGCGGCTCATGGGTTCGGGCGAGTACGTGGTGGAAACGCCCGGTGGACCGCCGATCGGCCACTTTGGCCTGGCCGTTCGCGACTACACCCACTCCACGGCGCCGAACCGGCGCTTCCCCGACCTGATCACGTCGCGCCTGCTCAAGGCGGCGTTAGCCGACAAGCCACAGCCGTATTCGAACGCTGAACTGGCCGAGTTGGCCCTGCACTGCACCCGGCAGGAGGACTCCGCCCAGAAGGTGGAGCGACGCATGCGCAAGTCAGAGGCGGCGCTATTGCTGGAGTCCCACGTCGGCCAGCGCTTTGACGCCATCGTGACCGGAAGTACCACGGACGGCATCTGGGTCCGGATTTTCACTCCGCCCGCCGAGGGCAAACTGGTGCGCGGCAAAACCAGCCTCAAGGTCGGCGACAAGGTCCGCGTCAAGCTGGTGGCAACCGACGTTGAGCGCGGTTTTATTGACTTTGTAACGACGGATTGATCCCACCGCCATGCGCTGCCCGAGCCACCTCACGCCATTGACGGGGGTAGCGCTCGATCACCGGCGCGACGGGTACGGGCGCGCTGCAGCAGCACCGCTATCAGCAGCGCGGCGGCGGCCGAGCCGGCCATCACCGGCGACGCCGCGAGCATGTCGGCCAAACCGTCGACGGCGTGGAGGCTAATCTGCTGGACATGGTTGACCAGCGTGATGACGTCGCTGGCTTGCACGTTCTGTGCATCCTCAAGTTGAACGTGCATGTCGGGCCAACCGCTACGAAAGCTAATTTTCGCGAAGATGCCATTGGCGATGGCGACGAGTGAGAGTACGCCCAAGGGGCGCAGTAGATGCTCAAGCAGGCGGCTGCGCTCGGCCGGGGGCGCGAACTCATAGACTTGACCGACCAGTTGTGCAATCGTGATTTCCGACACCTGGCACGTCACTCTTTCCGAAGACGCTCCCTCGATCGTAGGATTGTGATTCATGGCATTTCGCTCCTATGGAATAGACCCGCGGCCTGTCGTGAACGGGGCGGGCACATTTTGAAAACGCTTTGGCAGTATCTTGCTGCCAAGCAGACCTGTCAGGATAAACCGAATGTGCTGCCGACATGTTTCAATTTGATGCCCAATTGCGACAGTGTGTAAAGCTGAAAGTAAGGCATCTGCAGCGCAGGGACGGGATCAGCACCGCTGGCTGACTTGCCGTCCATGCACCACCTTCATCCCGGCTTTGACCAGCCATTACCAGGCGAGCTGATCAACGGTATGTTGCCGCCGCCTTAACGAGATAGGCCCTTGCCATGAGCAGCGTTGGCCACGGCCAGTGCCGTCATGTTGACCACGCGCCGTACCGTCGAAGATGGCGTGAGCACATGGGCCGAGGCGGCTGCGCCCAGCAAGATGGGGCCGACGGTGACTCCGTTTCCGCCTGTGACTTTGAGCACATTGAACAAGATGTTGGCGGCGTCCAGATTGGGGCAGATCAACACATTGGCCTCGCCATGAAACTTGCTGTCCATCAGCGCGGCGTTGCGCATGTCTTCTGACAAGGCAGCATCGCCATGCAGTTCGCCGTCGGACTCCACATCGGGCGCCATTTTGCAGAACAGCTCATGGGCCAGACGCATTTTGACAGCTGACTTGCGGTTGGAGGAACCGTACATCGAGTGCGACAGGAAGGCGACTTTGGGCGGCAAGCCAAAACGACGGACTTCATCGGCCGCCATCACGGCGATACTGGCCAGTTGCTCGGCGTCCGGGTCTTCATTGACGAAAGCGTCCGCGATAAACAGTGTGCGCTTCTCCAGCATCAGGGCGTTCAAGGTTGCAAATCCGCAAGCACCCTCTTTAACCCCGATCACATCACGGACGTGCTCCAGATGCACGTCAAAACGACCCAGCAGTCCACACAACATGGCATCGGCATCACCGAGTTTGAGCATCAAGGCGGCAATGGTGGTGCTTGAGCGGCGCACGGCGGCCTTGGCGGCTTCGATGGAGACACCACGTCGGCCCATCAGACGGTGGTAGGTTTCCCAGTATTGGCGAAAGCGCGGGTCATCTTCGGGGTTGACGCACTCCAAATCGGTGCCCAGACGCAAGCGCAGGCCGGCCTTGATCAAGCGCGCCTCAATGACGGCCGGCCGTCCAATCAGGATCGGTCGGGCCAGCCCTTCGTCTACCACCACTTGCACGGCGCGCAGCACCCGCTCGTCTTCGCCTTCGGCGTAGGCCACCCGTTTGGCTTCAAGGGGCACGGCTTTGGCGGCGGTGAATACCGGGCGCATGATCATGCCGGTTTGATAAACAAAGCGTGACAACTGCTGACGGTAAGCCTCCATGTCTTTGATGGGGCGGGCGGCCACACCAGACTCTTCGGCGGCTTTGGCCACGGCGGGCGCAATGCGCAGGATCAGGCGCGAATCAAAGGGGGTTGGAATCAGGTATTCGGAGCCAAACACCAGTTCTTTGCCAGCATAGGCATTGGCCACTTCCTCGCTGATGTCGGCCTTGGCCAAGTCGGCAATCTGGCGCACGCAGGCCAGTTTCATGGCCTCAGTGATCTTGGTGGCGCCGCAGTCCAGTGCCCCTCTGAAAATGTAGGGGAAGCACAGGACGTTGTTGACCTGGTTCGGGTAGTCAGAGCGGCCGGTGGCGATGATGCAATCGGGGCGCACTGCTTTGGCCAACTCAGGGCGAATCTCGGGTTCCGGGTTGGCCAGCGCCAAAATAATCGGGCTGCGGGCCATGGTTTTGACCATGTCCTGCGTCAGCACACCGGCGGCTGAGCAGCCGAGGAAGACATCGGCCCCGTTGACGACATCGGCCAGCGTGCGCAATTCGGTTTTTTGTGCAAAAGGGGTTTTGGATTCATCGAAACCGCCGGGGCGGCCTTCATAGATCAGGCCTTTGGAGTCACACACGAAAACGTTTTCGCGCCGCACCCCCAGGCCCACCATCACACCCAAGCAGGCCAACGCGGCGGCGCCGGCACCCGAGACTGCAATTTTGACCTCTTCAATGCGTTTGCCAACCAGCTCCAACCCGTTAAGCAAGGCCGCGCTAGAGATGATGGCCGTGCCGTGCTGGTCGTCATGAAACAGCGGTATGTTCATGCGCTCGCGCAATTTCTTCTCAATGTAGAAGCATTCGGGCGCCTTGATGTCCTCCAGGTTGATGCCGCCCAGGGTGGGCTCCATGGCAGCAATGATCTCAATCAATTTATCGGGGTCGCGCTCGGCCAGTTCAATGTCAAAAACATCAATACCGGCAAATTTCTTGAACAGGCAGCCCTTGCCCTCCATCACTGGTTTGGAAGCCAGCGGACCGATGTCGCCCAGACCCAGCACCGCTGTGCCGTTGGTGATGACACCTACCAAATTGCCGCGCGAAGTGTATTCAGTGACCAGCGAAGGGTCGGCCTCAATGTCCAGACACGGGTAGGCCACACCGGGCGAATAAGCCAACGACAAATCGCGTTGGTTGGATAGCGGCTTGGTGGGGGTGACCGAGATTTTTCCGCGCGTGGGGTTGCGATGGTAATCACGGGCTGCTTCACGCAGGGCATATTCGGCGGGGGAAAGTTCTTTGGTCATATCATTCTCCTGATTTGATTTGCAGACAGCCTGGATTTACGTTCCTCTGCCATCCTAATCCCAAATTGGCGCGTCTCCCAAAGCGCTCGCGACTCCTTTGATCGAGCGCAGGAAATCTTTGTGATTAGTTGAGGAAAGAGTTGGCTCGCTTTGCGTCGCTGCGGCATGTCCGGCAAAGTCTGGAATATTTAGAGCTGTCCCTCAGTCAGGGTATCAAGCTGGAAGCGGCCGCTTTTGTCCCAGAGCCAGGTATCGGTGTAAGTCACGCGGCCCATGCGCACGGGCGTCGGAAAGGGCGCGGCTTGGCGCACGGTGCGCTCGATATCGGCGATCACTTCGGGCGCGTGCTTGGGCGGGCGCAGCCAGTGGAGGCGGGCGACCCGGCCGTTGCCATCGACGTCAACCTCCAGCACCCCAATGGCGTACAGCAACGCGGGCAGCTGGCCGTGAAATATGCGCTCCGCATTCTTGCCATAGATGTGCCTGGCGGCATCGGTTCGATAGGCACGGGGATTGTTGGCGCCAGAGACAGTGGGCACTGCAGGCGCGGCAGGTCGACTGGCAACCGGTGGCTCTTTGGCCGGCGCTGGCGTCGGCGGTATCGGTACCGTGCTGGATGTGCAGCCTGCCATGATGGCGGCCACACTGGTGACGGTGCTTGCCAGCAGCGTGTTGCGGCACTTGAGGTTTTGATTCATGGTGCGTCTCCGGCGTGAACAGGGTTTTTTGCAGTTGCTCATTATGGCCGCCGGTCAATGCGCAAGAACATACCAAGTTGCAAGCAGCGAAAAGATCAGAACTTAGGCCAAATTTCTTTCAGTGCCGCATTGATGACACCGCGATGCCTCCGACGATCAGAATGAAAGCCAGCGCGTGGTACAGGCGCGGTGTTTCGCCCAAAAAAGCGCTGGACAAAAAAGCGGTAAAAAGCGGTGTCAGGTTGACAAAAAAGCCGGCCACGGACGGGCCGACCCGTGCTACCCCGGCGCCGTAACAGCGGTAAGCCAGAATGGCTGGTCCGGCGGCAATAAACACCAGCGCACCGGCCAGGGGCCAGTCCCATTGCAGCCGCCCCAGCCCCAAAGACCACTCCGCACCCGCAAACAAGCCCGACCAGACCAGGCCAAGCGCAATTTGCGCCAGCAAAAAGGCCGACCAGTCGCGCCGAATGTCAGCTGGTTCGGTGGTGGGGTGGGCCAGCATCCAACTGTAGTAGGCCCAGGCGGCTGAAGCCAGCAAAATGTACAGGTCGCCCGCCACCAGGCGCACCTGCAGCAACACCTCAAGTTGGCCACGGCTCAAGACCAGCATCACGCCGCTGATCGACAGCGCCGCACCCAGCCACTGCCGCCCCGAAATGCGCATGCCAAAAAACACCCGACCAATCAGCAGCATCCACACTGGGGTGATGGAGCCCACCAGAGTCACGTTGATCGGGGTAGATGTGTTCAGCGCCAGGTAGAGCAAGGCGTTGTAGCCGCCAATACTCAGCAAGGACAGGCCCGCAAAACGCTGCCAGCCAGCCCACAGTGCACTACCGCGGCGCAGCACGGGTGCCGCCAACGGCAGCAACAGCACAAAAGCAATCACCCAGCGCAGCAGGTTGAGCGTCATGGGCGAGACCTGGGGGGCAATCAGGCGTCCGATCACGGCGTTGCCCGCCCATAGCAATGGCGGCAGCGTCAGCAGCAGGGCCGCGCCGGGTGTGAGCTTGGGGTGCGTCAAGGAAGGGCCACCGGTTGGCCCAACAAGGCCTCAAATTCTGCCAACTGCGTGGGCTTGCCAAACAGGTAGCCCTGGTACAGGGTGCAGCCATGCAATGCCAGGAACTTTTGCTGCGCTGGCGTCTCGACGCCCTCGGCAATCACCCCCAGGCCCAGGTTGCGCGCCATGCCGATGATGGTTTGCACAATGACGCCATCGGTGGCCTGGATGCCGATGTTGCGCACAAAAGACTGATCGATCTTGAGCTGGCTCAGCGGCAGCCGGGTGAGGTAAGACAGCGAGGACTGACCGGTGCCAAAGTCGTCCATCGAGAACCGCACCCCCAGGTTTTTCAACTCGCTCATCTTGGCAATGGTATCAATCACGCTGTCGAGCACCATTGACTCCGTCAACTCCAGCTTGAGCAGGTGCGGCTTGATGCCGGTCTCGCGCATCACGGCGCTGACTTGTGCCACAAAGGCCGGCTGGCGGAACTGGCGCGCGCTGACGTTGACTGCGAGATGCAAATGGCTGGCGCGAGCATCGTCTTGCCAGATCGCCAGTTGCCGGCAGGCAGTGCGCAGCACCCAGAGGCCGATCTGGTTGATCAATTCGCTCTCTTCTGCGACCGGGATGAACTCGACCGGTGGCACCATGCCGCGTAGCGGGTGCTTCCAGCGGATTAACACCTCGGCCCCGACCACATTGCCTTCCAGTTGGCACTGGGGCTGGTAATACAGCACAAACTCGCCGTTCAGCAGTGCTGCTTGCAAATCTTTTTCAAGCTGGGCATGGGCCGTGATGCTGGCCTGCATCTGCGGGTCAAAAAAGCACAGGTCATTGCGCCCGCGCGCTTTGACCTGGTACATGGCAATGTCAGCCTGTTTGAGCAATTCTGCCGCGGTAATGGGCACTGCCCCGAACAACGCCGCGCCCAAGCTGCAGGTGTTGTGATAAGTCTGTGTTTGCAACAGGTAGGGCTCATTGAGCGTTGCCAGAATTTTTTCGCCAATTCGCCGGGCCAGGGCGGCCGCCTCCAGGGGGTGCTCGGCCAGGTCTTCGAGCATGACGACGAACTCGTCGCCACCCAGCCGCGCCACCGTGTCCTGTTCGCGCATGCAGGCCTTCAGACGCTGGGCTACTTGTTGCAGCAGCAGGTCGCCTACTTCGTGACCCAAAGTGTCGTTGAGGGTTTTGAAATGATCCAGATCCAGAAAAAGCAGCGCACCACAGCGGCGGCTGCGCGCATTGGCGCTCAGGGCATGTTGCAACCGGTCCATCAGCAGCCGCCGGTTGGGGAGATTGGTCAAGGGGTCAAAAAATGCAAGTTGCTCAATCTCGGCTTTCGACGAGGCGATAGCTTGGCGGGCCTGTGCCAGGCGTTCCAGGTACCACAGGGCCAGGCCGCCGGACGCCAGAACCATCACCGCAAACAGCAGTGCTACGCTCAAAATGAAATTGCGTTGCTCGCGCCAGTTCGCCAGCACGGCATCGATCGGGATACTGGCGGCAATGAAGATATCGCGATACAAAGTTGGTTGTGCCAGTACGATGGCCGCTTGACCGCTGAGCCGTGCCGCCCCGCGTAGCACCTGTTTTTGCGTGCTGACTTGGCCCAGCGGCGGCGACAGCTGTGTGCCCCACAGTTGCTCCTGAGCCGGTTCGCTCGACAGTAACTGCCCGTCGCCGCGCTCGAGCGTGATTTCCAGCCCACTGATGCTGACACCTTGGCTCAGGATGGCATTGAGCAGCGACACCTGTACCTCGGCCACCGCCAGCACTCTGGAACTGTCGGCCAGTTTGATGGGGCGCCCAAAGTAAATAACCCGCTCGGAGCTGGCGAAATTCACGACCGGTGCGCTGATGCTCAACTCCGACATGGGTTGCGCCAGTGCCTGCGCCACAAAGCCGGCTGGCAGCCAGGAGTGCAGGGCGACATCCTCGATATCCGATGAGGCCAATACGTGGGCCTGAGCATCGAGCAGCGCGAGATGGCGCACCATCAGGTTTTGCTGCACGGTGCCATGCATCTGTCGGCTGGCCGCGGTGGCATCAATCCAGTCCGGCACCAGCAGTGACAGGCCCAGTTGCTCGTCCTGGCTGGCAAGCAACACATCCACGCCCAGCAGACTTCGGTTAAGGGCCACCACGGCACCGCTGACAAAACGCGCGGCTTCTGCTTCGGCTTCGTTCAGGACGGCCTGCTTGAGCGACCACACCAGGCCGGCGGCGGCCAGCGCGAGCGACAGCAGGAACGCCCCCGCCAGCCCCAGCACCCAGACGGTGATTCGCGGCAACTTCAAGCGCGTCATGGGGCGAGTGGTGCCGGGATGCCGCGCGCTGGACCGATGGTCTGGTTCCAGACGTCAGCGCAGCGCACGCTGCAGCGTGCGATCCAGCGTGGCAGCACAGTGGCGCGAAAAATCTCCTGGCGTCGGCGTTCGTCGGCTGCCGAGAGGGGAACTTCGACCATGCGGCCCCGGCGTGCGTTGTTGCAGGCTTGCGCGCCGGTGTTGCAAGCCAGACCCGCGCCGGTCTCGCGCTCGCTCTCGGCCCAAATCGCCGCTTCAAGCGTGGGTAGTTCGCGGCGCAGCAAGGCCTTCAGGTCGGGCGGCAAGGCGTCCCAGACCGCCAGATTGGCGCCAAAAATCGCCAAACCCCAAGTCACCGGCAGGGTGTGCAGATGGGTGCTGACCTCATGCAGCCCGAGCTTATGTCCTGACATGGTTCCGGTGATGGCGCACTCGGTGTTGTTGGATGCCATGTTGGCCATGATCTGGGCGAATCCGGTGAGCACCGGCACGCCGCCCCATGCGCTGACAAAGTCGGACTGCGTGGCTGACGAGACGCGGATGCGCCGCCCGGCCAGATCCGCCAGGCTGGCGAGTGCACGCTTGCAAAAAATCACTTGGGCCGGGTAAATATAGAGTGCCAGGACCTCGACGCCGTGGCGCGTGCGCAGTTCTTTTTCCAGATAAGGGCGAAAGGCGGCCACGCTTTGCTTCAGGCTGGCAATGTTCGGGTTGAGCCCGGCCAGGTCGGGTGCGCTGTATTGGGGGTATTGGGCCGATAGTGAACTCATCAGTGCCGTGCCAAAGGGCACGACGCCGAGCTGAATCAGCCGCAGCATGTCACTGCCCGGCACCCCGGCCCGGTCAAAGGGCACGATATCGGCATCGTACTTGCCGGCGCTCAAGCGGGCCAGGGTCTGGGTCCAGAATGGCGCTTCGTTCCGCGTGTACTGGTTCAAGTTCGCCAGACCGCCGACGATGCGCAGCTTTTGAAGGGGCGGTGCTGGCGGCGTTTGCGCCAGGCCGGTGCCAACAATCAGGGTGCCAGTCAGCAACGTGGCCGCCCGGCGTAGCAGGCGCAGCATCAAAAGGGAAGGGGACACGGTAACTGTGGCATGGTCGCTAAGGTGAGGCCCCCATTCTGGCAGCAAATTTCCAAATGCCCCGCGGCACTGGACGCGTGGAAAATACCCGGTCAGCCAGCCGGCGTCATTTCATGGCAATATGCCGCCTTGTTGCAACTTCAGGAAAACCACCATGAGCTCCTATCCTTCCCGCGCTATTGCGATTGACCAAAACGGCGGACCTGAGCAACTCAAACTGGTGAATGTCACGGTGGGCGAGCCCGGCCCCGGCGAGATTCGCATCCGCCATCACGCGGTCGGTCTGAACTTTATTGACGTCTACCAGCGCAGTGGCCTGTATGCCTTGCCCATGCCGCTGCAGCTGGGCATGGAAGCCGCGGGCGTGGTGGACGCGGTGGGGACGGGTGTGACGCACCTGAAGGTGGGCGACCGTGCCGCCTACGCTTCTCAGCCGCCCGGCAGCTACTGCGACTTGCGGGTGCTGCCGGCCAAATGCGTTTGCAAGCTGCCCGATGCGATTTCATTTGAGACCGGTGCCGCCATGATGCTCAAGGGCTTGACGGCGCAGTATCTGCTCAAGCGCACCCAGCCGCAGGGTGGCTTGCAGGCTGGTGACTTTGTGCTGTTTCACGCGGCCGCCGGTGGCGTGGGCCTGATTGCCTGCCAGTGGGCCAAAGCGATGGGTTTGCAACTGATCGGCACGGCAGGGTCGGATGCCAAATGCGCGCTGGCCAAAGCGCATGGGGCTGCTTTTGTCATCAATTACGCCACAGAAGACTTTTTGGCACGGGTGAAAGACATTACCGGTGGCAAAGGCGTCAAGGTGGTGTACGACTCGGTGGGTAAAGACACCTGGGACAAGTCACTCGACTGTCTGGCACCGTTTGGTTTGATGGCCAGTTTTGGCAATGCCTCGGGTCCCGTGGCCCCTTTTTCGCCGGCCATTCTGGGGGCCAAAGGCTCGTTGTATGTGACGCGGCAAACCTTGTTTACCCACATCGCCACCCGGGAAAGCACGCAGGCCATGGCGGATGATTTGTTTGCAGCGGTAACCAACGGCCAAGTCAGCATTCGCATCGACCAGCGCTACAAGCTTGAAGACGTGCAGCAGGCGCACCGCGATCTGGAGGCACGCAAGACCACCGGTTGCACGATTTTGACGCTTTGATGTTTTTGGATCAAACGTGGCTCTAGCCCCCGCTGAATAAGCGTGAGTTGCTATCAAAATTAATTTTGTTCAGCAACTACTCGGCGGTGATTTGCGTGCGCAGGCGGTTGGGAGCCAGGGCGCCGGCCGCCTCCAGAATCGGGTAGGCAATCGAGCAGATGTGCGAGTTGATGCGCTTGAGGTCGCTGATCAGATCCAGGTGCAATGAACTGGTTTCAATGCTGGGCAAGGTGTTGACGCTCAGACGATCAAGGTGGGTGGTGGCGTATTCGCGTTCCAGATCGCGAAAGCGGGTTTTTTCTTCCAGCAGTCTTTGTGCGTCGCGCAGATTGCCGTTAAGAAACACGCTCACGCTCAGGCGCAGGTTGCTGATCAGGCGGCTGTGCAATTCGGTAATTTCTGCCATGCCCGCTGGCGAAAACTCCCGGCCGGCTCTGATTTTTTTGTTTTCGACGTCTTCAAGTACCCGCTCAATGATGTCGCCAATTTGCTCCATGTTGATGGTGAAGGTGATGATGTCGGTCCAGCGGTGCCCTTCTTTCTCGCTCAGGGCCTCGCGTGATATTTTGGTCAGGTAGTACTTGATGTCCGAGTACAACTCGTCCACCGTATCGTCCATTTTTTGCAGCGACTGAGCCAGCGGGAGATCGTTGTTCTTGATCACCGGCAGGATGCCCCGCAGCATGGTTTCCACCACGTCAGACTGGTACATGGCCTCGCGCACTGCGCACGACAGGGCCACGGAGGGTGTTGGCAGCGCCGACGCATCCAGGTGGCGCTGGCGCCCACTGCTGTTTTGCGCCGGCGGGAGCCAGTATTGAGCCCAGCGCGCCACCACCTGGGTCAAGCCTATGAACAGCAGGCCGACCAACAGGTTAAAGCCGAGATGAAACAAGACAACAATGGTTGCCTTGTCGCCCAGCAAGGGGGCCAAATATTGCAGCCACAGGCCAACCAGCGGAGCGACCAGGGCGACACCCAGCACCTTGAACACCAGATTGCCCATCGGCACCTGGCGCGTTTGCACGTTGGCGCTGAGGGTCGTCAACACCGCCAGCACGCCACTGCCCAGGTTGGCCCCAAGCACCAGGCCGAGCGCCACGTCCACCGGGACCACGCCGCTGCTGGCCAGCGTGGCCGTCAGCAGCACAATGGCCAGGCTGGAGTAAGACAGCACCGACAAAACGGCTCCGACCGTGATCTCCAGCCACAAATCGCTGCTGAGTGACGCCAGCAGGGCCCGCATGGCCGGGGCCTGGGTCAACGCGTTGGCTGAGACCGTGACCAGGTGCAGCGCCAGCAACATCAGACCCAAGCCAATCAAAATGCGTCCCACGTAGCCGACGGTGGTGGACTGGCGGGCAATAAACAGCACCACACCGACAAAAATAAACAGCGGCGACAGCCAGGACAGGTCACGCGAAAACAGCAAAGCCATCAGGCTGGTGCCAATGTCGGCGCCCAGCATCACGGCCAGTGCCGCGGGCAGGGTCATCAATGCCTGGCCGACAAATGCCGAGGCAATCAGTGCCGTGGCCGTGCTGGACTGCAACAAGGCGGTGACACCAATGCCTGACATGACGGCTGTGAAACGGCTACCGGTGCTCTGGGCCAGCACCCGGCGCAGGTTGGCGCCCAGCACGCGCAGGACGTCGGCGCGCACCAGATGCGTGCCCCAAACCAAAAGAGCAATGGCCGCCAGCAGGTTCAGCAGATGAGTCAACGTGTTTCCTTGGCTGGCCGACCCGCTAGCGCCCGCGCCGCACGCGCAGCAGTTCGTCCAGAATCAGACAGGCGGCACCCACGGTAATGGCGCTGTCGGCCACATTAAACGCCGGAAAATGCCAACCGTGCCAGTGAAAGTCCAGGAAATCCACCACGTAGCCAAACCGCACGCGGTCGATGACGTTGCCAATGGCGCCGCCCAGAATACAGACCATGGCAAAGGCAAACAGCTTTTGTCCGGCGTGCGACTTGAGTAGCCACAGAATCAAGCCCGCTGCCAGCACGCCAACGACGGTAAAGAACCAGCGCTGCCAACCCGACCCACCGGCCAGAAACGAGAACGCCGCGCCGCTGTTGTGCGCTCGCACCACATTAAAGAAGCTGGTGACGTAGGTGCTGTCACCCAACTGGTAGAAACCAAGGATCATGACCTTGGTGAACTGGTCGGCCATCAGGATGATGGTGGCCAGGCCCAGCCACTGCAGCATGCTGGCTGAGCCGGTCGACTTGGCCGAGAAGGTGCGGCGCGCCATCAGGCAAACACCCGTTTTTCGCCGACGCCATACAGGTTGCTGCTGCAGCGGCCACAGATCGTAGGGTGGGCGCTGTCATGCCCAATGTCGTCACCGTAATGCCAGCAGCGCTCACACTTTATGCCATTTGAGGCTCTAGCCCTTATGAATAGAGCATCACCAGCTATTAATTCAATAGCTGATGTGATGAAGACGAATTTCAGGTCGCCGCCCAGACTGAGCAGCAGCGCGTAGTCGTCGCTGTTGACGGTGAGTGCCACGTTGGCTTGCAGCGAAGAGCCGACCTTGCCGTCAGCGCGCAGGGTCTCGATCTCTTTGTTGACTGCATCGCGAATTTCGCGAATGCGGGTCCATTTGACCAGCAAGGCAGTGTCGGGCGCATCGAGCTCGACGTAGGTGTCCATGAAGATGGACTCTTTGTTGTTGACCGGCGTTTTGCCCGCCGCCCCCAATACCGCCCAAGCCTCTTCAGCGGTAAAGCTCAAAAATGGTGCCATCCAGCGCAGCATGGCTTGTGTGATTTGCCACAGCGCGGTTTGGGCGCTACGCCGTGCCAATGATTTGGGCGCGGTGGTGTAGAGCCGGTCTTTCAGCACGTCGAGGTAGAACGAACCCAAATCTTCCGAGCAATAAATCTGCAGCTTGGCCACTACCGGGTGGAATTCATAGACTTCGTAATGTGCCAGGATGTCGGCTTGCAACTGGGCGGCGCGGGAGAGGGCGTAGCGGTCAATCTCCAGCATCTGCTCCAGCGGCACGGTGTCGACCACGGGATCAAAGTCATTCACATTGGCCAACAAAAATTTCAAGGTGTTGCGGATGCGCCGGTAGGTGTCCACCACACGGGCCAGAATTTTGTCGTCACCGGCAATGTCGCCCGAGTAGTCGCTGGCCGCCACCCACAGGCGGATGATTTCGGCGCCGAGCTTCTTGCTGGTTTCCTGCGGATCGACGCCGTTACCGGCGCTCTTGCTCATCTTGTGGCCCTTGCTGTCGACCGTAAAGCCGTGCGTCAGGATCCCTTTGTAGGGCGCGCGGCCGTACATGGCGCAAGCCGTCAAGAGTGAAGAGTGGAACCAGCCGCGGTGCTGGTCGTGGCCTTCCAGATACAAATCGGCCTCCGGGCCATCGGGGTGGCCGCTGCCGGGATGCGAACCCTTGAGCACCGTGGTGTGGGTGGTGCCGGAGTCAAACCAGACTTCCAGAATGTCGCTGCTCTTGGTGTACTGCTGCGCATCCTGGGCGCCCAGGATCGACTCGGTCGTGGCCTTGCTCCAGGCTTCGATGCCGCCTTGTTCCACCATGCTGGCTGCGATGTCGAGAATCTCCATCGTGCGCGGGTGCAACTCGCCGCTGTCTTTGTGCAGGAAGAAGGGCAGCGGCACGCCCCAACTGCGCTGGCGGCTGATGCACCAGTCGGGCCGACCGGCAATCATGTCGCGCAGGCGGGTCTTGCCGTTTTCGGGATAGAACTCGGTTTCTTCAATCGCGTCCAGGGCCAGCTGACGCAGCGACTTGGGCGCCTTGTCTTTGGTGAAAACCCCAACGCCGTCGTCCATGCGGATGAACCACTGGGCGGCGGCGCGGTAGATCACCGGGGTTTTGTGACGCCAGCAATGCGGGTAGCTGTGAACGATGTTCTCGGTGGCAAACAGGCGACCGGCGTCGCGCAGCGCATCGATGATGACCGGGCAGGCTTTCCAGATGTGCTGGCCGCCAAACAGGGGTAGCTCGGGCGCGTAGGCACCATTGCCTTGCACCGGGTTCAGGATGTCGTCATAGGCCATGCCGTGAGCCACGCAACTGTTGAAATCCTCCACCCCATAGGCGGGGGCCGAGTGCACCATGCCGGTGCCGTCTTCAGCGCTGACATAGTCGGCCAGATAGATCGGGCTCAGGCGGTCATAACCCGCATCGACATGGGCGAACGGGTGTTTAAATTGGATGCCAGCCAGCGCTTTACCGTTGGCGGTGGCCAGCACCGTGCCAGTCAGACCAAAGCGTTCCAGACATTTGCCAACCAAATCCTGGGCCAAGACCAGCAGGCCGCGTTCTGTATCCACCAGCGCGTAGGCCAGCTCCGGGTGGGCGTTGAGCGCCTGATTGGCCGGAATAGTCCAGGCGGTGGTGGTCCAGATCACAGCGAACGCGTCTTTGGCCAGTGCGACCACACCAAAGGCGGCCGCCAGTTTGGCGGGCTCAGCGCACAAAAAGCCCACATCCAGCGTTTGTGACTTTTTGTCGGCGTATTCAATTTCGAACTCAGCCAGGGACGAGCCGCAATCAAAACACCAGTACACCGGTTTCAAACCCCGGTAGACAAAGCCGCGCTCCACCACGCGCTTGAAGGCCCGAATTTCATCGGCTTCGTTTTTGAAGTCCATGGTGCGGTAGGGGTGGTCCCAGTCGCCCAAAACGCCCAGACGCTTGAAGTCCTCGCGCTGCAGGTCAATCTGTTCGGTGGCGTAGGCGCGACTCTTGGCCTGCATGTCGTCACGCGCGAGCTTGCGGCCATATTTTTTTTCAATGGCGTTTTCAATCGGCAGACCGTGGCAATCCCAGCCGGGAATGTAGGCCGCGTCCATGTCTTTGAGCTGGCGCGCCTTGACGATCATGTCTTTCAGAATCTTGTTGACCGCATGGCCCATGTGGATCTGGCCGTTGGCGTAGGGCGGGCCGTCGTGCAGCACAAACTTGGGCGCACCACAGCGGGCAGCGCGCAGTTTTTGGTAGATGCCTTGATCTTCCCACTGCTTGACCCAGACCGGCTCGCGCTTGGGCAGGTCGCCGCGCATCGGGAACGGGGTGTCCGGCAGGTTCAGGGTACTGCGGTAGTCGGGCTTGACTGCCTGGCTGGCAGTTGAAGTGACGGGCGTGGTGGTGTTTGTGGTCATGGTGGCGCTATTTTTGAAAAGTACGCACGCGCGTCAAGGCAATCCTGTGCGATGCCTGCGGTGAGGGCGTCCAAAGAGTCGTACTTCAGCTCGTCGTGCAGTTTATGGAGAAGTTCTACCCGAACAATTTTACCGTAGGCCCCCTCGGGGCCCAGGGTATCTGGCCAGTCCAGGCAATGGGTTTCCAGCAGCACCCGGCCACCATTCACATCGCGCGGGTCAAGTGACGGCCGAATGCCCATGTTGGCTACGCCAGCCAGCGGCGCCGGGCTCAGTCCATGCACCAGTACCACGAAAATTCCGCTGGCGGCCGGCTTCCAGTGGGCAAAGCGCAGGTTCAGGGTTCTGAAACCCAGCGCGCGACCCAGCTTGCGGCCATGCACCACATGGCCCGAGATCCGATACGGGCGGCCCAGCAAGCGCGCCACATCCTGCAAGCGGCCCTGGCCCAGCGCGTCGCGCACGGCTGAGCTCGACACCCGCAGGCCATGAACTTCGTAGCTGTTCATGCGGGCCACGTCAAAGCCTTGCTGCAGGCCGGCGGCATCAAGCAAAGCATAGTCGCCCGCGCGCTTGGCGCCAAAGCGGAAGTCATCACCCACCAAGACATATTTGGCCCCAAGCCCCTTGACCAGCACCTCGTCGATGAAGGCTTGCGGCGACAGCCCTGCCAGGCGCGCGCCAAACGGCAGAATCACCGTCTGGTCAACGCCGCTCAGGGCCAGATCGGCCAGCTTGTCGCGCAGGGTGCCGATGCGGGCCGGTGCCAGATCAGGCTGGTGGCTGGCGGCCGCAAAATAGTCGCGCGGATGGGGCTCAAAAGTCATGGCGCAGCTTGGCACCCCGCGCTGCTGGGCCTCGCTTTTGAGTAGCGCCAGCATGGCTTGATGGCCCCGATGCACGCCGTCAAAGTTGCCGATCGTCAGGGCGCACGCCTGGGCCACGTCGGGATGGTGAAAACCGCGGAAAACCTTCATTGGGGCGTTTTTATTTTGATAGCAGACTGTGCAGATCGCTTAAGCGCTGGCAGTCAATTTGACACATAAAGAGGGTATATTGTGTCTTAGTGGCAGGGTAAAGCGTTATTGTCCGCTGCCAGAGACGGTTGCATTTCGTGTCAAAGGATTTATCCAGGAGGCGTGTTTTGAAAGTCTTGAAGCTGTCAGCCCAGGGGCTGCCCCAATCGTGGATTTCGCTGGAGCAGGCGGTGATTCATTACGCCGCTGCCGAGGTGCGCTGGGAAATGGGCGCGCAAGTGGCCGTTTTTCATGGCGGGCACAACGCGCTGACCGGCGCGCAGTCCATCATTACCGTCAACAGCATCATTGGCACCAAGGGCGTGCCCAGCATCAATCCCTTTCACCTGAAGCCGGGCCTGACCAATGCCAAATTGTTCGCGCGTGACCGCCAGCTCTGCGCCTATTGCGGTGAACAGTTTGATGAAGAAACCCTCACCCGCGAGCACATCGTCCCATTCGCACAAAACGGCATCGACACCTGGATGAATGTGGTCACCGCCTGCCGCCCTTGCAACCACCGCAAGAGCCACCGCACGCCCGAGCAGGCGGGTATGCCGCTGTTGTACGCGCCCTATGTGCCCAGCCTGTGGGAAGACTTCATTCTGCGCAACCGTCGCATTCTGGCCGATCAGATGGAGTTTTTGATGGCACATGTGCCCAAGTCATCACGGCTACTGGATTGAGCAGCCAGCGGGGAAGAAGGGCCTTGCCTTGTGCCTAAAATGGGCCGTTACCACCCTTTACAACGGAGGGTTGCCAGGGGGTGCTACGCGAGGCGCATGAGCGGTCAAGGTGCTTCGGGTTCGTGGTTCAGGCACTACCCGCCCAGAATATAAGAGATCGCTTAGCATTACAGTGATGGTCAATCGCCCGTTTTTAGCCTCCGACCCCGCGGGCCGTGATTTGCGTGGTCCGGCGCGTCGCCTTCTGCGCAGCCTGATCGGCAAGACGCTGGCTTTTTTTGTCGAGCGTGAAGACGACAACCTGACACGGGTGCGCGAGCATTTGATGGATTTGCTGGACGCCCGGCCATCACCGGTGCGGGCCCAAAACCTGCGTTCTGCCCGCCTGTTGCTACACAAGCAGGCGGACGTCTTCAATCGGGCTTTTCAAGCCGCCCTGCAGACATCGATGGACGAGGAAATGCGCGTTCTATTGCCCGAGGCGCCAGCTTCCTCGGCTCGCAATTACACGCCGGCCGATCCGCTCGATGGCATGTCCCTGTCATTGATTGACGTGTGCGAGGTGGAGCGCATTTTGCTGCTGGATCGCGCTGCACAACGTTTCACGGCGCACTACGACGCCAGTGTGAGTGCGCTGTCCCAGCGGCTGGGGGTGTTGCTGGGGCTGGACGTGGCGGCACGGTCGAGCAATCCGTTTCGCCCTGAAGTGTTTGTGCGCGCGTTTCTGCTGGCCTGGGAAAACAGCGGGCTTGACAATCAGGCCACTGAGGACCTGATGCTGGCGTTCGAGCCGCTGCACAGCATTGATTTGACCCCTTTGTATGCTGACCTGAACGCGATGCTGATGCACGCCGGTATTGCGGCGCAGCCCACGCGTCGCGTCATAAAGTCAGAAAGTGCGGGCTCTTCCCGCCTGCCCTTGAGCTCTGCCTCGGTGCATGCGCCCCTGCAAGGCGGTGAGCCGGGGCCAGTCACTGCGCGATCGGGCCTGGGCGGCCTGGAGCCTGAGCGGGCCCGCTCGGCATGGGACGCGCTGGCGCCGGCCGGGCGCAGCGTTGCCGCGCATGCACGACAGTTTTTACAACGACTGGGCCTGGCTTCGCCGTCCGGACAGAACGACTCGGGTGACAGTGAGGGCGTGGACTGGACGCCGACAAAAGGCAATCAAACCCGTACCTACCTGGCGTCGGCCGATCCTGAATTCATGGGTTATCTGGGCGACCTGCAAGCCGGTGCGCAGGCCGGGTCGGCCGACCGGATGTTGCCCGGCCAACATCCCGGCGATCACAACATCCTGCGCCAGATGCGTGATCGCGACGAGGTCCGACGCGCCCCCGAACTTGATCGAGGCACGGTGGATGCGCTGGCCGAAGTGTTTGATTTCGTCTTTGCCGACCAGGCCATTCCCGTGCAGATGAAGTTTGTGATTGGCCGCCTGCAGATTCCTGTGCTCAAGGCGGCCATGATTGACCGCGATTTTTTTCTTTCCGCCGATCACCCGGCGCGTCGGCTGGTTGATACGCTGGCGCAGGCGTCCATTGCCTGGGCGCCCGAGAAGGGGGAGAGCGACCCGCTTTATGTGCGCATCGAGAACACGGTCCAACGCGTATTGACCGAGTTTGAAGACGACCTCGCCCTGTTCAGTGAGCTGCTGGCGGAGTTCACCGAGTTCCTGTTTGAAACAGAGCAGCAGGCACAAGGGCGGATTGAACCGGCGGTGGACCACGAACGCGTGGGAGAGTCATTTGAGCAAGCATTGGCGCACGCCGACGACGTGGTGCATGCCCGTATTGCGGCGCTGCCGTCAGAGTTGCCGCTGGCGCCTTTTCTGGCGCCTTTTCTGGCGCCGTTCCTGACGACTCAATGGCGTGAGGTGCTGGCGCGCGCCTGGCTGAACGTGCAGGCCAGTGCGGCGCCCTGGGACAGCGCCGTGACGTCGATGGACCAGTTGATCTGGTCAACCCAGCCGAAAACCCGCACCGAAGAAAGACGTCAGTTGGTGGCGCTGCTGCCCGAACTGGTGCGTCGCCTGAATGCCGGGCTGGATGTGATCGACTGGGTGGGCGAGCCTCGCGCCACATTCACCCGGCGCCTGATTGCGACCCATATGATGGCGATCCGGATGACGCAACCGGTGTCGGTGGACAGCGCTTCGGCCGCCCTGGAAGCCAGCGCTGGCAAGAAGGCGATGAACGAGCTGGAGCAGCGCCGTTCGGGCCAACTGGCCGGTTCAGTGGATGATTTTGATGCCATGGCGCAATCTTTCACACGTGGGCTGTGGTTTGATTTCATGCTTGACGAGCGCACGCAGCACCGCTGCCTTTTGAGCTGGGTCAGCCCCATGCGCACGCGCTTGCTGTTTACCAATCGCGATGGTTTTGACGCCTTCGTACGCTCCGAGCGGGAGGTGGCTGCGCTGCTGCGCCACGGCCGCCTGCATGTCATCGACCAGCAACCCATCGTGTCGCGGGCACTTGACCGCATCATGTCGGAGGGGGAGCGCAAGCAGGTGGCGTGAGGTTGCCAGCCGGGTCACCCCTGCGGCGCCCATTCACCCGTTCTAGTTATGCTGCGGTTGATCAGCTGCTGCACTTTTCACAAACCAGTAGCCGGGAGACAAAACGATGGCCCATCAATTCATCAACCGACCATTAAGCTGTTTAACGCTGCTCTTGGGTTCGGTGTTTTCCCCTGGGGCGCTCGCTGTGGAAGGCACGGCGACGGTCGATACTCAGGACGTAGCCGTATCGCCCCCCGCGCTCATGCTGGCCAAGTACTGGCAGTCAGGTGTTGATCCGGGTGCTTTTCTTGTCAGTGAAAAGCTCGATGGTGTACGCGCGTTTTGGGATGGCCACACCTTGCGTTTTCGCAGCGGTCGGCGCATCGCGGCGCCCGACTGGTTCACCTCCGCTTTGCCAGCCACTGCGTTGGATGGCGAGTTGTGGCTGGGGCGAGGCAGTTTCGATCGTCTCTCTGGCATGGTTCGCCGCAACACGCCTGTTGACGCCGAATGGCGCGAACTGCACTACATGATTTTTGACCTGCCTGGCGCAACCGACGATTTTGCCCTGCGCGCCCAGCGCCTGCATCAGGTAGTGATCAATGCCCGCCAGCCGTGGCTGCAGGTGGTGGTTCAGCAACGCGTGCCGGATGCTGCCGCGCTGCAGGCTTTGTTGCGACAGACAGTGCAAGATGGCGGCGAAGGGCTGGTTTTGCACCGTGCCAATGCCCTCTGGTCGCCCGGTCGCAGCGATGCGCTGCTGAAACTCAAGCCGATGCCCGATGAAGATGCGCGCGTGGTGGCGCACTTGCCCGGCAAAGGCCGCAATCAAGGGCACATGGGCGCCTTGCTGCTGGAGATGTCCAATGGTCAGCGGTTTGCCTTGGGCACTGGCTTTGCAGATGCCCAGCGCGTCGACCCACCCCCGGTGGGATCGTTGGTGACCTACCGTTACCGCGATCGCACCCCCAAGGGTTTGCCGCGCTTTGCCTCGTTTTTAAGGATGAGGGCGCCGGAATAGCTTGCTGACCCGGTATTGACTTGATGCTCACATGGGATCGGGTTAGTTCAGTTTTGATGTTCCACATTGGTCGTTGGTGGATGCCATCAACAGCTCAAGCGTTTGACTGCCGAACCAATGCACAACCCAAAGAGTTCAAAAAGACCTGGCCGGGCATGAAACAAGCACCCCTATGCATCAACGGTGGTGTGTGCCGACGGGCGGTGAAATGCCTACTTGTCACCGCCGAGCACAAATGTGACCTGCATGTTCACCCGATAGGCCGTGATGCGACCATCTTCAACGGAGACTTTTTGTTCCTTGATCCACGCACCGCGCACGTTGGAGACGGTATCGCAAGCGCGGGTAATACCCTGGTTAATGGCATCCTCAAAACTGATTTTGCTGGTGGCGCTGACTTCAATGACTTTAGCGACGCTCATGAGAAGACTCCTTAACAAGGGTTAAATAAGGTTCCATGCTAACAATGGCGGCCGCTTTTCGATGTAGGGATGTATCCCCCAATGCTGTAATCCTCGGGAGCATCTCCTTCATGCTTTTTGATGATGAGAGAGTACATCGGCGCTGGCTGGAGACTGTTACCTTGCCCGGTATCACGGCTGAGGCCATTGACCACCAATTGATGAACTCGGGGGTCAGGAGATAGGGGAGCTCGCCTTAATCAGTTCTATCTTTGCCCTTGCCTGATGCAAAAGTTCGTTAAGCTCCAGTACCAACTCGTAGGGAGTCCCATGCGTTTCGTTGGCTAGTCGTCGTCCCATTTCTTGGACAACTACGAGCAATTCTGAAATTTCTTCAACGGTTTCACGCCTTTCTTGCTCTTGTAAGTCATCAATTTGCATAAGAATAGACCTCCGATAATTGAATAATTTCGTTGCCCCATTTGAGCAACTCAGGGACTATAAATACAAAGCTGTAGATTAATCATCATATGGACGTTTGTCCAGTTCTGCAGATAGGGCGTTAGGGCAACATTCTTTCTGCAATTTCCCAGACCACTGAAACAAGGCACTTGCCAGGCCGCCGGAGACAGCCCTGGGCGGATTGTGCCTGGTCAGCCAATCATCGGCGCCTCTGATTGGCCGGCAACCTATTCAAGTTCGGCTACATCGGTCGTTTGCTTGCGCCTCATAGGGTCAAAAGCATGGCAAGAACCGCTACCGCCATCATTAACGTCGCCAACCAGCCCAGTACTCTCAGCCCTGTTGAAATGACGAACTGCCCCATGATCTCAGGGCGTACAGCCATCAACATCATTACCACCATGATAGGGACGGAGATGACGCCGTTGATGACAGCGCTCCAGTACAGCGCTTTGATCGGATCGATTGACGTGAAGCCCAGCGCAATGCCGATCAACGTCGAGACTGCGATGATGCCGTAGAACTGCTTGGCCTTCATGGGCGTGCGTTCAAGGCTATTTTTCCACTTAAAGGCACCCGCCATGGCGTAGGCGGAAGACCCGGCCAAGACCGGAATCGCAAGCAATCCAGTGCCAATGATGCCAGCGCTAAACAGCATGAACGCAAACTCGCCGGCAATCGGACGCAGCGCCGTTGCCGCTTGCGCCGACGTCTGGATATCGGTGATTCCGTGCAGGTTGAGCGTGACCGCCGTTGTCAAGATAATGAAGAAGGCAACCAAATTTGAAAACCCCATGCCGACGTAAGTGTCGATCTTGATGCGTCTCAAATTGGCCTTCGCCTGATGCGGCGCCTTTATCAAGGGTTGGGCCCGGGGATCTGCCAGTTGGTCCTCGACCTCCTGCGAGGCTTGCCAGAAGAACAGGTAGGGGCTGATCGTCGTGCCGAATACGGCCACGACTGTCGTGATGTACTCTGGCTTCCAGGACAAATGCGGCGCCAGCGCTCTTGCCAGTACCTGTGACCAGGGAATATGCACGACAAACGCCGTGGCCACGTACGCCAGCAAAGCCAGCGTGAGCCATTTCAGGATGCGAACATAGCGCCGGTAAGGGATGAACACTTGCAGCAGCAGCGAAACAAGGCCGAACGCCATTGCATATATTTGTCCCGGACCGCCGACAATCAATTTCAATGCTTCGCCCATGGCGGAGACGTCGGCCGCAATATTGATCGTATTGGCGATCAGCAACAGTCCGACCACACCATACAAGAGCCACGCCGGGTAGTGTTTGCGAATGTTGGTGGCGAGTCCATGGCCGCTCACCCGCCCGATTCTGGCACTGACCACCTGAATGCCGACCATCAAGGGGTAGGTGAACAGAACCGTCCACAGCATGTTGAATCCGAACTGTGCGCCAGCTTGCGAATAGGTGGCAATTCCGCTGGGATCGTCGTCAGCCGCGCCTGTGATGAGTCCTGGGCCAAGTTTCTTGAGCCACGAGTCTTCACGGTCTTGGGGGACGGCTTCCGCGTTACGCATTGTTTTTTAAAGTAGATGAATTTGCGGCGACCATAACATGCACGCGGGAAACGATGAGTCTTCCTGAGTTTTACGTGCGGCTTGGCAGGTGCGCAATGTGTCCTGACACATTCAATGCATGGTGAACGCGTGAAGTTTCCTGGCTACTTGACCTGGACTCGAACCAGGGACGTCACATTTGGCGTTGCCTGCGACAGGTCACTGACCCGTAAAGACTTGTAAGCAAAATTTACCGTTGTCATCACACGGCCCTTGCACTGCGTTGAGCATGTGAGGCTTACACCTAGCCTTTAAGGAGTTTCAAATGAAGAAGTTTTCCCTCTCCCTCGTCGGAACCGCTGCGGTACTGGCGTTCGCCACCATGCTTCCAGCCCACGCCGCTGTTGATGTTGACGCTGCCCAAGCCTTGTTTAAAAAGAATGAGTGCACCAAGTGCCATTCAGTGGACAAAACCAAAACAGGTCCGGCCTTGAAAAAAATTGCACTCAAGTACAAGGGCCAACCTGACGGACAAGAAAAAGTCATCAAGCAAATCACGACTGCACCCAAGGTCAAGACGGAAGATGGAACCGAGGAAGAGCACAAAGTTATAAACACCAAGGATCCGGTAGCTCTCAAGAATCTGGCCGACTGGATTTTGTCGCAATAGATTTATTTGCTGGCGAATCCACAAGCAGGACAAGGAAAAGCCAGCACTGCGCCTGGCGTGGCAGCCAGTATTGCGGCCATGAGTTTCAAAGTGATTTCTGCCCTCTCTACGCCTCAAGGCCTTCTGTCCCATACGCTGTCGCCGCGACGGTGCAGTAGGCGTCCGACTCACTTGGTACGGCGGCGCACAGACCTGCGGTGGGGTGCGGTCACATCATGCAGGCGTGTATACTTTTTTGCCTCAATAGCATTGGAAATATCATGAACCTTCACCTCGGTCTGACACCCCTGATCTCGCTCATCGCAGGGATTCTCATATTGGTCATGCCCAAGCTCTTGAACTTCATCGTGGCCATCTATTTGATCATGATCGGACTAATTGGCTTGTTTGGTACTGGGGCGCTTCACCTTAAATAAAGTGCTCATAAAGCTTGTGTTAGCGGGACTGGGCAACCACAGGGTGGAGGTCCGCGCCGGCTGGCCCGCTGTCCATATGTTTGATCACAGGTATTGACAATGAAAACGCGGATTTTCATTGCCATGTTGTTGGCAACGGCCTGTTTGGCTGCTTGCTCTCATGAGCCAATGCCAAAAGCCAGTTTGCAGGTGTGCAATGATGCGATGCGAGACTACGATGCCGCCGTCCGCGGTGGCAATGTCGAGGCGACTGCGGCTGCCAGGACTCGGGTTCTTCAAGAGTGTTATACAGGGTCAGGTAGGACACCGACTTTGCAGGAACCCATTTCAATCGGCGCAGAGCCCAAAGCCGCTGCGCCGGTCAAGGCGGCACCTGCAGCCCCAACGATTGTGATTCCCAGCGCACCGAGCGTGCTTACGACATGTGATGCAGGTGGCTGCTGGGACAATCTCGGCAACCGCTACAACGGCACGGGCGCGACTCTGATTGGTCCCACTGGAAAACTCTGCATCCGCATCGGTGACCGGATCGAGTGTCGTTGAACAGTCATGAAGTTTTGCGTGAGTTGTCATGGACGTGAGCCGAAAAGCCTTCTGACAGACCTTTGCATCCCACCACCGAACCAATGCAGAACCTAAAGAGCTGCTAAATGCCAACCTGAAAATGAAGAAAAGCACCTGGGCTTGCGACTTAAGTGCTTGATCTCCTTCTAAATTATGGCTCCTCGACCTGGGTTCGAACCAGTGACCTACGGCTTTGCGGTGTGCTTGCAATCTTCCCAGGGCAGGACATCGCATCCACAGTGCGGCACCTCACTGACTGGCTTGGAAGGTGCAGGGTCTTTGGTCGGTTTCGGTGGATAACTTCTTGGCTTGGTCGTTCGCGGAGTGCCCCCTGCATCTGAGTTATCTGTGGCCGCTTCCAGATTTGGAATCCACCGCAGAAACGGAGTGAGGTCTGCTACGTCGGTGATGTACCAAAGCTTTTTGGTGGCGTCCCAACGGGCTCCCAGTGCCTTCACGGCATCTTTCTCAGCGAACGGCGTTACCAAATTGATTCTCATCGGCCAATTATCCATGTTGGCTGGCCACCCCATGATGACATTTCCCGCACCTGACATTGGCCAGTAGTTGGCTCTTGTGTTCGGGCAGGGATCGTTGCCCACAGTTTGGCCGCAGAGTGTTTGATCGATAGAGTGACGTCCACGTGAGATATGACATTCATAGGGTGGCGGTCAACGTCGGCGGGCCGATTTCGCCCCATACATGACAGGCGAGGGACGTGGTCGGAGATGCCGAGAAGCGGATGATGGTAGTCAACGCTCAACCCCTAGCGGCAGGCCATGACAACCGCGTTTAAATGACCCTTAATTCTGTTACGGATTCCGAACATCTTCGGGAAGTCGACCCTGACGTGGACGATGGCCTGCACCTGCACCTGGCCCTTGACCCTGGGGTGGCTGCTGACCGCTGTCCGGTCGTTGACGTTGAGGCGGACGTTGTCCCCCACTCGGACCCTGTCCCTGGGGTGGCCGCTGAGCACCGCCTGGGCGTTGACCCTGAGGTGGACGTTGTCCCCCACTCGGACCCTGACCCAGGGGTGACCGCTGAGCACCGCCTGGGCGTTGACCCTGAGGTGGACGTTGGCCCCCTATCGGACCCTGGCCATGTGGTGGTTGCTGAGCACCGCCTGGGTATTGACCCTGCGGTGGACGTTGACCTCCACCCGGCCCGAATCCCGGACGCAGCGGCGGCAGACGATGACCATCGGGCCCGAACGCGGGATGCTGCCTGTCGATCCAGCGCTGTCTCTGGGGGTACCAGGGACTGGCGCGGTAGTGATCATCCCAATAGTTTCCAATACTGAACGCGATGATGCCGATGCCGATCATGGCGCCATACGTGAGCACAGGAACAGTTGAACCTTGGTATGGATAAACGATGTTTCCCGCATACACCCAGCCACGATCGGGGCCTGCTACGACATCACACCAACGGTAGTCGCTCAGACAGCCCTCGACCGATATCGAGACCCCGGCCGGAAGCATGGCAACAACGGGGTAATCCCTGGACGGTCCGGCCCGAAGGTTGACGTCTTTCGACGTATATGCCAACTGCTGAGCATATGAAGTCGCAGGCATTGCAGTCAACGCCGCCGTCAAAAAACCTAGACCTATGACATATTTCATTTCATACCTCTTTCGGTTGTGGGAAAGTCTGATGTAGCTGCCCCAAGGCAAAAAACCGGGCGTGAAACCTCTTTGGTGTTCCCGTCCGTCATACCCATTTACTGGCAGGTATCACCTTGTTGGCGCGGCTGGCGTCATCCGAACATATGGTCAGCGCTCGCTCGGTGTCTGACGATGATTATCTGACCACTGGATGTGGGTGGCACTTGTCAAATGTCAAGCGATTGACAACCAGCGGGACCAATGGAAACCGTAACGGTTCTGTCTCAGTAAGCATAAACGACAATCCGAACCATGCTTGATTTCCGCAAGAGTTTGATCAACGCCGCCTTACGCAAGGTCCTCAAGCGGCTCCACTACCCGCTGGAAGTCATGCTCACGTGCGTGCGCTGGTACGTGGCCTACCCGCTAAGCCTGCGGCACGTGGAAGAGATGATGCAGGAGCGCGGCGTTTTCGTTGACCACTCGACCGTGCATCGCTGGGGAATCAAAATGTTGCCAGTGTTGGCCGCCGTTTTTCGGCGGCGCAAACGAGCAGTTGGTCTGAGCTGGCGGATGGACGAAACCTACATCAAAGTGGCCGGTCAGTGGAAGTACCTCTACCGGGCCGTTGATCGCGCTGGCGATACGGTTGACTTTCTTCTCACTGCCAAGCGAGATCTGGCTGCGGCTCGACGATTCCTGGAGCGCGCCATCAACCTGCACAACGTGCCAGAGAAGATCACCATCGACAAGAGCGGCGCCAACACGGCTGCTATTGAAAGTGTCAAGGCTGACGCTTGCGTGGATATCCTGATGCGTCAAAACAAATACCTCAACAACATTGTCGAGCAGGACCACCAAGCCATCAAACGAATCACCCGACCGATGCTCGGGTTCAAGTCGTTTTGGAGCGCGCGAATTATCATCGCCGGGATCGAAACCATGCACATGATTCGCAAGGGGCAGATGAACTGCCCCGAAGGCTCAGCCATGTCCGTAGCACAGCAGTTCTACAGCCTCGCAGTTTGATCACCAGGTCAGCGACGCAACTCTTTTCGGCCAGAGTCCGTTATCGCGACAGAACCGGAAATACCGTGAAACAAGCGCCAATTCTTGAATATTCAGTTCAAAGTGCTTGTTTTTTAAGCAAATTCAAAGCTGGTCAGATTTTTAAATCTTTGAGTCCGACAAGCTGCTAGGTTAGTATGCTACCGCATTCACCATACGCCCAACTTTAACTGGAAGAGATAATGCGCCGCGCGAAGCGATTGAATCACAGCCTATAGATCACTCCATGTTGCAGTTTTTTCGCGAAATGTTTGGCTTGTCAAGCAAGCCGGTAACGCCGCCCGTGCAACCCCGTTCAGGCCCTGCCGATGACTTCGCACGCCTGGACGCCCATATTCCGCTGAAGGGCACGGATGACAAGCAACACGCCATTGTTCGTCGGGAAGCCATATTGGATCGTGCCGAAAAAATAGTTGGATACGAATTTTCCCTGTTGACGACATTGCCAATCCGGTTGCAGCAGCGCAAGGGCATGGCCATGCGCGCTTACGATGCCACGCTGCTCACGCGCTTGAACCTGCATGGCGTCAATGCCCTGCTCGGCCATCGGCTGGCTTTTTTAAATCTGGCGCTTGAGTCGCTGAACGGCGGGTTTCTCGATGCATTTCCACCGCTAAACACTGTGCTGATGTTTGACCTGCCGCAGCACGATAGCGACTGGGAAAGCATTGCCGCACGCATCGCCGAGCTCAAGAGCAAAGGGTTTTCCTGCGGATTGAGGGTTCATGACGCCAGGGTGGCTACTTGCCCACTGATCGGCAGCCTCGATTGCATTCAGATTGATGTCGCAGGTTTCGACGCCCTCGATTTGCGATCGCTGATACGAGAACTGAGGGCAAAACACCCGCCAGGGCGGCCACCCGTTCGTCTCGTCGCGCGTGGCGTGCTGAGCCACGACGAGTTCATGTTTTGCAGAACGTGTCGTTTCGATCTTTTCCAGGGTCCCTTCGTGTCCAGTCGGGAGAGTCTGAAACCCGCAGCGGGTGGCGTCAATCGCATGGCCATTTTTCCCATCCTGAACATGGTTCGCAATGATGAGAATTTTGCCGTCATTGCGGCCCAGCTGAAGAATGAGCCGACTCTGACCTACAAATTGCTGCGCTATCTGAATTCGCCTGCGATGGGGCTGCGCAGGTCCATCGACAACCTGACGGACGCGCTGGTTCTGGTTGGGCGTGAGACGTTTTATCGCTGGCTGTCTTTGCTTCTGTTTGATTTCACCACTCCGGGCTACCGCGAACGCGCCTTGGTCGAGTGCGCCCTGGCCCGCGCACGCACGCTTGAGCTGTTGGCAGGCAAGGGGCGCGTGCCTGCCGCGCCTGACCACCTGTTCTTGGTTGGTTTGTTTTCCGTACTCGATGTAGCGCTCGGCGTGCCGTTGCCGGAGCTGTTAAAAAAGACGACGCTGCCGGAGGTGGTTCGTGATGCGTTGCTCGGCGTCCCCGGGGCTTATGCAGACGCCCTGGCGCTGGTTGTTCTGGGTGACGCGGACGCGGCCACCCAGAGGGAGCAGATGGCGCTGGCGTTCGAGCGTTGCGGCTTTCATGACCAAGAATACGCACCCGTCGCCGCAGCAGCACTCGTCTGGGCACACCAGGCCACCGGCGATGCAACGTAGGCGCTTGGCGGATGCCTCATCGGATCGCCCTGTCGGTACTGCAAGCAGTACCGACAGCCTTGTCATTGGAGGGTACAGAAACACCTTGGGTGAGGTACTTGGACTTTCCATGCGTCTGTTTTGCCACTTCAACTACTTCTACCGCATGAAACACACACAATGAGTAGCAATCGAGCTGAACAAAGCGATGTTGAGACTGATACCGCCCCTGAAGATTTCGACGAGGACTCCACAGCGACGCAGCCAGGCAGCAACGCTCCTCAAGGCAGCTTTGCATTTGAGGCCATGAATCTCAAGGTGGGGGATCGTCTGCAAGCCCAACCCCCCGCAAAAGTCTCTGCCGAGCGCTGTTTTGTGCGTCTGATTGGTTATTTGCAGGACCACAGCATGTTGATCACAACACCGGCAACGGTCAACAGTGTGCGCTTGCAGCTGATGGAAGGAGACCAGCTTGTGATGCGGGTTTTTTCCAGCCAAAACGCCTTCGGCTTTGCCTGTGACGTTCAGAGGGTTTGCAAGCTGCCCTACAGCTATCTGCATATTTCTTTTCCCAAAGAAGTACAGGGAACAGTGATACGCAAAGCGGCCCGGGTCAAGACAAAGATCATGGCCACAGTCCGTACGAAACAGGAGGGTGACGCCAATCTGACGGGCGTCATCTCCAATCTCAGTGCCAACGGAGCCTTGATGGATGGGCCACGCAAGATGGCAGAGACGGGCGACTCCATTCGATTAACTTTTCGCCTCAAGCTGCACAATATCGAAGCGGATTTGTCAGTGCTTGCCATCGTGCGTGCGGTATTTGACGACGAGACGCTCAAGCAAAGTGGAACTTCATTGGCGCATTTCGGTTTGGAGTTTGTTGATCTCCAGCCCAATGACCAGATGATTCTGCAAAGCATGGTCTACCAGAAGATGATCGAACAACCGCAATCTCTGGTCTGATCCAGTGAATCCGGTCAGTGACAATGGCTAAACGTCACACCAAAAGCGTGCATGTCCAGGCGCAGTCTTTGGGTTTGAGAGATTCTTGTGAGTACTGGTACTGCGACAGTGACGGGATGACAGTATTTCAATCGCTCGCTGAACAGTTGGGCCTTGTCGGGCAGGAAGTCATCAGTGTCCGACTGGATGACCATGAAGCAGGGGCCGGTGTTAGCGGGTCTTTGCTACAGCCTATTGCGTCGCCAACAGCTCCACAGTGAACACCAGAGCCGCGTTCGCGGAATTTGTCAATGACTTTGAGACACCGGGATGCATTAATTTAGTGTGCAATCGGTTGATTTTTTACTGAGGTCGGACTCCTTTTTTGGCGGGTTGATCCAGGCGGCCACGGGCAGCTTGGGAGGT
>Ga0209123_1000931_pt1 | contig 32746 bp, 34 predicted proteins | sample BarGraIncu00431A_FD_184500 | JGI IMG/M metagenome (GOLD analysis project Ga0209123, IMG submission 184500) | Arctic peat soil microbial communities from Barrow, Alaska, USA - Barrow Graham LP Incubations 004-31A (SPAdes) (version 2) | ecosystem: Environmental > Terrestrial > Soil > Wetlands >... | reverse complement strand
GCATCAGGCCGGTGCAATACCCGCTCAGACCTGCATGACGGTCAGCATGCCCGAGCCCCTCAGATAAATGAGCCACGTAGCGATTGAACTCCTGCGATATGTCCATCACGCCTCCAGTCAAAATACATGCTGCAGTTATGATAGCATATTTTATGACACAGTAAGACTAATATCTGGCCATTCGAATGAGGCGCTGCATATTTCAAGGTCAAGCGACGGGCCTGGCGAGGGGCGAAACCGCGGTGATCAAAGATCATGCCTCGATCTGGCAAGGTGCCACACAGGGAGGAACCGGAAAGGAGACCGGCGACCGCCACCCGAAGGTACGCAAGGGCGCTTTGATCGGTGCTGGGGACGAGGTACCTGGCAATATCGAGGTTGGGGAAGACGCACGCATCGCGGCGGGTTCAGCGGTACTGAGGCCGGTGGCGGCCAACACGACGGAAGCCGGTGTTCCCGCCAGGGTGGCAAAAACCGGTAACGAAGGGCAAAGCAGATGAATCGCTTAAACAGGCTCTGATCAGGGCCTTCGACTATTCAATTTGATTGGTCTGGCGAGACTAACGGAAGCATCGACGATGCGTCCCGTTTTCCACCCGCACCAGTTCTTGCATATTGATAGTTGAAAACATTAGTTGTCGCTGCGGCGGCCTTGGCCGACGATGCGTGCTTCCACTTTTATTGTGAGCAACAACGCCATGTCCCAAATACCATTGCATTTCCCACGCACTCGTAAGGTCGCCGCACTCGCGCTGGCCCTGTTGTCCTTCGGCGTTTCGTCGGCACACGCCGATGCAACCCTCGACAAAATCAAGCAACGCGGCAAGGTCGTGATTGGTGTGCTCGTTGGCGGCGGGCCGTTTGGCTCGATCGATCCGACGACGCAACAGCCTGTCGGCTGGAACCCCGAACTGGCGCGTGCCGTTGCCAAGGGACTGGGAGTCGAGGCCGAACTGGTGCAGGTGCAGACACCGACCCGAGTACAGTTTCTGCTTTCCGGAAAGGTTGACCTGCTGATCGCGTCGATGGAACTATTTCCGGACCGGGCCGAGATTCTTGGCTATGCCCCAACGCCGTTTTACCGCGTCGGTGGCGCTGCTGCCACCTTGAAGAACAGCGGCATCAGCAAGTGGGAAGACCTGCGCGGTAAGCCGGTCTGCCTATCGCAGGGAAGCAGCTACGCCAAACCGCTGGAGGCGGACTACGGCGCTCTGGTCAAGGGCTTTAAGAGTTCCTCAGAGTCTCTGCTGGCCTTGCGCGGTGGCAACTGCGTTGCCGCCGTGCACGACAATATCTTGATCCGACCCTTGCTGCGCAGCAACCCGGAGTGGGCAAACTACCACTCGCCAATTGCAAGCGAGTTGATACCGGCCCTGTCAGTGGTGTGGACGCGCAAGGGCGAATCGGAAACAATTGCCGCTGTGGACAAAATCATCAAAGACTGGCATCGTAGCGGCTGGTTGATCGAGACGGAAAAGCGACTTGAAATCGCGCCGCCGCAAGCCTTGCTGCAGGAACTTCACCTCAAATACAAGAACGGCTTGTGATACGTCAGATGCGCGGTCGAAGTACTAGCCCGCATCCAGCTTGACGAAGGCCTGCGCAAGATCTGCAATCAGATCTTGCGGATCTTCCAGCCCGACGTGCAGACGCAGCACCGGTCCGCTGCCATGCCAGTGGCTGTGCTCGCGCAGGCGTTCGGGCGCGGCGATCAGCGCCAGACTCTCGTAGCCACCCCAGGAGGCACCGATGCTGAACAGCTCCAGCGTATCGACGAAGGCATGGGCGCCAGCGCTGTCGGCATGGCGGAACTCGAACGACACCAGGCCGCTGGCACCGCTGAAGTCTCGCTGCCACAGGGCATGGCCGGGGTCCTCGGGCAGCGCCGGGTAGAACACCCGTGCCACCTCGGGCTGGCGCTGCAGGTAGCGCGCCACCTCAGTCGCATGGCGCTGATGCTGGGCCAAACGCACCGGCAGCGTGCGCAGACCGCGCAGCGACAGATAAGCGTCATCGGCGCCGATGGTCAGGCCTAAGGCCTCATGCGTGGTGGCGATCTTCTTCGCCAGCGCCGGGCTGTCCACCACGACGATGCCCTGCATCAGGTCGGAGTGGCCTGAGATGTACTTGGTGGCAGCCTGGATCGAGATCTGCGCGCCCAGCGTCAGGGGCTGGCAGAACCAGCCGCCGCTCCAGGTGTTGTCAGTCGCCACCGTAATACCACGCGCGCTGGCGATGGCACAGAGCGCCGGCAGGTCCAGCACTTCGTACAGCAGCGAACTGGGCGACTCCAGGTAGAGCAGCCGCGTGTTGGGTCGAATCAGGCTCGCCAGATCGTCATGCGCCGGCGAGAAATACTCCAGCGTGATGCCCAGGCGCTGTAGCAGCGTGTTGTCGACCCTGCGTACCGGCGAGTAAACGCTGTCAGCCACCAGCGCGTGATCGCCGGGTGCGAGCAGGCTGAGGAACACGAGCGTGATCGCCGCCAGCCCGGACGGGGCCAGAAAAGCGCGGTGGCCGCCTTCCAGTGCAGTCACAGCGTCTTCCAGCGCCCGGTGCGTGTCCATGCCATGACGGCCGTAGGCGGCGACGCGCTCACCCGCCGTATGGCGCTGGTGGTGCTCGGCCAGGGCCTGCGTGTTTTCGAAGCGTACGGTGCTGGTGCGCACCACCGGCACATTGACCGGACCGGAGCCCGCCCGCAGCACGGGCGCTCCGGCGTGCAGCAAGCGGGTGCCGGCACCGCGCAGCGGATCAGCGCTGGCTGCGCTCATGCCGGCGCCAGCAGACTGGGCTCCATTTGCGTGGCGTTGTAGTTGATGACCGCGCCAGTCTCCAGCTCCACACCAAAGCGCCGCGTCAGCGTTTCCAGCGGCCGCCCGTAGAGGTGGAAATGCAGCGTTGGCGTAGAGCCGATCACCGCAATGCTGTGGATGTCGTCGGGCAAAAAGGCCATCGGCGCGCCGGGCTCGACCGTCACCTCGCGCACCAGTTCCAGTTTCGCGACGGCCGGATTGCTGCCGTCGTCGGTGCGGTGGTAGATCCGATTTTGCTCCTGGCCTTCGACCGCCACGATGATGGCCCAGGTCGTGTGGTTGTGCGGCAGCGTGGTCTTGCCGGGGTTGATCGAATTGAGGTAGAGCGCGATGCCCTCGTCGCCGTCATCGGGATTGAGGCGGTAGCGTGTGGCAGCGCCCACGCCGCCAGTCGGCGGCGGAAAGTCAGCGCGCGAGAACAGCGCTTTTTGGGCCGCCAGTTGTTCCAGGCGGCCGACGATGGTGGCCAGCGTTGCACGATCGACTGCGCCGTCAGCGGCAATGCTGCGAATCTCGTCCAGGGTGCGGGTGATGGCGAAGCGGCGTTGCGCGCCGAGGCCGGTGCTGCTAGGTGCTGTCATTCGGGTGTTCCTGTGTTGGGATGGGTTGGATGAAATCGGATCAAAAGGCAAAGCGCAAACGCTCGAATTCAAGTGGCAAGGGGTGCGGCAGATTGACCGAGCGGCCGCGCTTACCCTCACCGCGGGCACGCTGCAGAAACGCGCGCGTGCGCTCGCTACGCGGGTCGTCGAAGATGTTGGCAGCCGATCCGTGCTCGACGATCACGCCAGCCTCGGTGAAATACACCTCGTTGCTGATTTCCTCGGCAAAGCGCATCTCGTGCGTGACCAGGACACAGGTCAGGCCGTCCTGCACCAGGTCGCGGATCACGGTCAGCACTTCACCAACGGTTTCCGGATCGAGCGCCGAGGTCACCTCGTCGAACAGCATCAGCTCGGGGCGCATGGCCAGCGCGCGGGCAATCGCCACGCGCTGTTGCTGGCCGCCCGACAACTCGCCCGGATAAGCTTTCTCCTTGTCAGTCAGGCGAACCTTGTCAAGCAGCTCGCGCGCCTGGCGCTCGGCGGCGGCGCGCTCGCAACCGACGACGCGCATCGGCGCGATCACCAGGTTCTCGAGGACCGAGAGGTGCGGAAATAGGTTGTACTGCTGGAACACAAAGCCGACGCGCTTGCGCAGCGCGATCAGTTCGGCCTCAGAACGCAAGGCGTCAACGCGCGTGCCGGCAACACGGACCTCACCGCGCTGCGGACGCAGCAGGCCGGTCAGGCACCGCAGGATGGTGGACTTGCCCGAGCCCGAAGGACCAATGATGGAAACCGCCTGGCCACGGCGCACCTCCAGGTTGATGCCGCGCAGCACCGCGTTGGCGTCAAACGCGAGGTGCACGTCGAGCAGTGAGACCAAGGGTGCGGCTGCATCGCCATCAGCGACGTGGGTATGGAAATCAATGACGGTCATGGTGACGCTCCAGCGCGCGCGTGGCGCACGCAATCGGGTAGCAGTAGGCGAAGAAAAGGCCTAGCAGCGTGAAGTAAACAAGTATGGTGAAGTCGGTGCGCGCCACGGTGTTGCTGGCGATCTGCGCCGCATCCACCAGGTCATGCACACCGACCAGCGAGGCCAGTGCGGTGCTCATGGTGATACCGGCATAGAGGTTCATCCAAGGTGGCAACATGCGGCGCACGCACTGCGGCAGCACGATCAGCAGAAAGATCTCGCTGCGGCGAAAGGCCAGCGAGTGCGCCGCCTCCCACTGCGCACTCGGGATCGACTGGATGGCACCGCGAAAGATCTCGGCCACGTTGGCACTGGCCGGCAGTGCCAGCCCCAGCACCACCTTGATCCAGTCCGGAAACGGCACCGTCCACGACAGCAGGCGCACCTCGAACGGAAACAGGTAGGTGGTGAAATAGATCAGCACCAACACCGGCGCGTTGCGAAAGACCTGAACATAGCAGCGCGTGGCCACGCGCAGTAGGCGCAGGGGCGAGAACGACAGGGCGCCCACCAGCAGGCCCGCTGCCGTGCCCAGGGCCATGGTCAGGATGCTGATCCCGATGTTGGCCGACAGGCCACGCAACAGTGCCGGCGACCAGGTCCACAGGTAAACGAGCACCGCCGGCGTGCTGTTGGTGAGCATCCAATAGAGGAGCACGGCCAGCACCGCGCTGGCGGCGAGAAACCAGGGCTTGCGCCAGGCACTGGCGGCGCTGCCGGCCAGCTTCCAGGTGGGCGCGGGCGGCGCCAGGGTCAGTTCACTGACCATAGCCGGGCATCCTCAAACGTTGTTCCAGCAAGTGGCCGGCCAGGCTCACGAGCCAGGTCAGCAGGCCGAAGTAAAGCAGGATCAGCAGCAGCAACTCGAGCACGTTGTCGCGCTGCGTCCAGATCATGATGGACTCGTAGGTCACTTCGCCGACGGCAATGGCAGAGGCCACGGCCGTCATCTTGACCAGGTCCACCAGGTTGTTGACCAGGGACGGCAGCGCGAAGCGCAGGGCCAGCGGCAGTTCCACCCGCCACAGCAACTGGCGCCGCGAAAAGCCAAGCGAGCGCGCCGCCTCTAGCGTGACGCGCGGCACGGCCTCGATGCCGGCACGCAGGGCCTCGGCATGAAAAACGCCCTTGTGCAGCGACACCACGATCACCACCCAGACAAACGGCGTCATCGGGTTGCCGCCGTGCGATTGCAGTTGCTGGCTGATGATCATGTTCAAAACCAGAAACGCGCAGTAAAGCTGGACCAGCGTCGGCGTGTTGCGCGTGACCTCGACAAAGGCACGCACCGGCGGTACCAACCAAGTGCGCCCCGACGTCAGCGCCGCTGCAATCGCCACCCCCGCTGCCAGACTGAAGGGAATGGTCAACAAGCACAGTTGCAGCGTCACGCCCAGGCCACGCACGAAGGCGGTGCGCTCCGACAGGTTGAGCACAAATGCGTAGTTCAGCCCCAACAGTTTGAGTGCTGCAACCCCTTGCGTCAGCAGCGACTCGATCATGGCAGCATCTCCAGTTCTGCTGGTTCCAGCGCGGCGTCGGACCCGGCGGGGCGCAAGGTGGCCACGGCCCGGGCGATGCGCTGCGCGGCATCGGCCAGCACCGCATCGCTGGTGGCGATCGAGATCCGGAAGTAGGGCGACAGACCGTAGGCTGGCCCATCGACGACGGCCACGCCTTCGCTGTCGAGCAGCCAGCTCACCACGTCCGTATCCGAGCCGAGCACGCGACCGTCCGGCCGCACACGCCCGATCAAACCGGCGCAGTTGACGTAGGCGAAGAAGGCCCCCTGCGGTGCCAGCAGCGAAATCCCGGCAATAACACTCAGCGCCGTGCTCAGGTAGGCTGCGCGCCGCGCATAGCTGACACGTGCCTGCCGCACAAAACTCTGGTCCGTCGATGCCAGGGCCGCCGCAGTCGCGGCCTGCCCTATTGAGTTGGCGCCGGACGAGTCCTGTGACTGGATCACTGTCATTGCGTTGATCAGCTCTTGCGGCCCGGCACCCCAGCCGATGCGCCAACCAGTCATGGCATAGGTCTTGGACGCGCCATTGACCAGCAAAGTGCGATCGCGCAGGTCCGGCGCCACATGCAAGAGGTGCGCCGGCGCCTGCGCCGTGAACCAGATCTGCTCGTAAATCTCGTCCCACAGCACCAGCACACGCGGATGGCGACGCAGCACCTGGGCCAACGCGTCCAGTTCCGCTCGGCTGTAGACTGCGCCGCTTGGATTGCCTGGCGAATTCAGGATCAGCCAGCGCGTGCGCGGCGTGATGGCGCGCGCCAGCGCGGTGGCGCTGAGCTTGAATGCATCGGCCTCATCGCAAGCGACGATCACTGGCGTGCCATCGTTGACCAGCACGATATCTGGAAATGAGGACCAGTACGGCGCCGGCACGATCACCTCGTCACCGGCATCCAGGGTGGCGGCCATCGCGTTGAAGATGACCTGCTTGGCGCCACTGCAGACAATGACTTGCGCGCTCGAATAAGCCAATGCGTTCTCACGCTGGTACTTGGCACTGATGGCGTGGCGCAGGACCGCGGTGCCGGCGGTCGGGGTGTATTTGGTCTCGCCCCGCGCCAGCGCGGAGATGGCGGCCTGCTTGACGGGTTCGGGTGTGTCGAAATCGGGCTCGCCGGAGGTCAGCACGAGCACGTCGCGACCCTGGGCCAGCAGTTCCGCCGCGCGCGCGCTGGCCGCAGCAATCGGCGAGAGCTTGACGCGCCGGACGCGCTGTGAAAGCGTAATGGAGTAATTTGTCATGGTACTTTTCTCAGAGGGCCTGCAATACCTTGCCGGGATTGAGCAAGCCCAGCGGATCGAACGCCTGCTTGAGGCGGCGCATCAGGTCAAGCTCGACGTTGGTCTTGTAGCGCGGCAGGCAGTCGCGCTTGTTCTGGCCGATGCCGTGCTCGGCGCTGATCGATCCGCCATGGGCGTGCACGCTGTCGTGCACCAGCGCGTGAATCGCATCCTCGTTGGCCAGTACGAAGGCGGCATGCTGACCCGGCGGATGCGCCACGTTGTAATGCAGATTGCCGTCGCCCAGGTGGCCGAAGGCGACCGGCCGAACGCCTGGAAATTGCGCCTGTAGGGCCGCCGCCGTAGCTTTCAAAAAGGCCGGAATCTGCGAGATTGGCACGGAGATATCGTGCTTGACATTACCGCCGTCGCGCTTCTGGGCCTCGGCCAGTGCCTGATCGCGCAGACACCAGAGCGACTGGCTTTGCTGCAGGCTCGCCGCGACGACCGCACCGCTAAGCAAGCTGTCGTCAAAAGCCGCGCCCAGCACCGCCTCGAAACGGGCCCGCGCATGGTCTTCGCCTTCGCTGTCGGAGAGTTCGAGCAGGGCGTACCAGGGTTGGTCGCTTCCCTTGAGCGGAATCGATTGCTCTGGCACGTGCTGCTCGATCAGGCCCAGCGCCGTATCCGACAAGAGCTCGAACGTGGTCAGCCCGGCGCCAAATCCGGCGCGCGCCTTGGACAGAAACGCGACGGCGGCCTCAATGCTGGGCAGCGCCACGAATGCCGTCTGTTGCGCCAGCGGCAGCGGGTAGAGCTTGAGCGTGGCCGCCGTGATGATGCCCAGTGTGCCTTCGCTGCCGATGTAGAGATCACGCAGCGCATAGCCGGTGTTGTCCTTGCGCAGGCCACGCAAACCGTTCCACACCTGCCCTTCGGCCGTGACCACTTCCAGGCCGAGCGTGAGTTCGCGCGCGTTGCCGTAACGCAGAACCTGCGTGCCGCCGGCGTTGGTGCCGAGGTTGCCGCCAATGGTGCAGCTGCCCTCCGACCCCAGGCTCAGGGGAAACAGGCGACCAGCCTCCCGCGCCGCCAGCTGCACATTGGCCAACACGCAGCCGGCTTCCACCGTGATGGTGTCGTTGTCAGTATCGATGGTGCGCACGCGGTTGAGCCGGCCCAGCGAGAGCAGCACCGCCTGACCACTGCGGTCCGGTGTGGCGGCGCCCATCAGACCGGTATTGCCGCCCTGCGGCACCAGCGGCGTGCCATGCGCGCGGCACAGCCGCAGCACAGCGGCCACCTGGTCCGTATTGCCTGGACGCACGACGGCCAGTGCGCGACCGGTCAGGCGACGGTGCTGGTCGGTCAGAAAGCCGGCGCTAGCTTCACCCGTGAGTACATGGGTGTGGCCGACGGCTTCGCACAGTTGATTGAGAAGGGTGGGCATGAGCAGTTCAGTCAGGAAATGGCTTGCAGCAGGTCGGGCACGCTGGCACGCCCGGCCACGGCGCGGATTTGTTGTTCGAGTGCTGCGGGCAGGGCTATGCCATGGCGCAGTCGGTCGGCGCTCGCCAGTTCCTCGGGGTCGCCCGGCACCAGCACCGGCAGCGCCGGATCAAGCGCACGCGTGCTGTGCAAGAGGTCGATGACCTGGTCAAGGTCGGCTTCAAATTCGCCGGGCGGGCGAAAGAAGGCGGGGTTGATCGCGATGAAACTATGGCCGACATTGGCCGGCTCTTCGGGTCCATGGCCGCGCTGGTGCAGCGGTGCAAACGCGGCGCCGTTGAGCGTGGCGCCCAGCACTTGCGCCAGCAAGGCCAGTCCATAACCCTTGTGGCTGCCCAGTTCGGCGCTGCCACCCAGTGGCGTCAGGCCACCCCCTTTGCACTGGAACAGCTGCTGCGAGGCCGACTGCGGCTGCGTCACCGCTGCGCCCTGGTCGTCTACCACCCAACCGGCGGGCACGGGCTTGTCGCGCAGGGCATGAATCTTGACCTTGTTGGCTGCCGCAGTGGTGGTTGCCATGTCCAGCACAAAGGCCGTGTTCTTCGACTCTGCAGCCAGCGGGGCGGCAAAAGCAATCGGGTTGGTGCCCAGCACGGGATCGGCCGCACGCGTGGGTACCAGAAATATGCCGGTCGCCGAACTTGTGACCAGACCGATCAGACCGGCACGCGAAGCCATGCGCGCATAAACGCCGGCCGCGCCAAAGTGATGCGAGTTGCGTACACCGACCAGTGCAATGCCCGTGACACGCGCCTTGGTCACCGCCAGTTGCATGGCCTGCGCCGCAACCGGATGCCCGAGGCCCGCGCCACCATCGAGCAAGGCGGTGGCCGCGCCATCGCGCAACAGTTTCGGCACCGCATCCAGACGCAGGCACCCGCGCTGCAACAGGGTCTCGTACTGCGCCAGCATCGAAACGCCGTGCGAGTCGATGCCAAGCAGATCGGTCTCGACCATCAGCTCGGCAGTGATCGCGGCGGCGCCAGGTGCCATACCCCAGGCGCCGAGAATGGCCGCCGTCTGCTGGCGCAAGCTGTCGGCCGTGAAGCGTGTTTCAGTCACCAGCATGACGCCCTTCGCAAAACGGTTGTCGCATCAATGCTGCAATGCAGAAACGGCTGAGGGAACGATTTCATTTAAGGTCGCTTTCGAGCGGCGCGTGGTCGTAGCGGTTCTGTTGCGCCTTCTGGTTGGCAGCGCGCATGTACTCGTCGGGCACGCCGTTCTTGCGCGCCGTTGCCAGCAGCAGGCCTGAGCGATGCCAGTCGCGGATCACCTTGTCGACCAGTGCCTGGGTATCGGCTTCGCCACGGCGCATCCAGATCACGGTGGGCGAGGGAATCAACTGGTCGGGTGTGGCCAGTGTGTAGTCCTTCCATTCGGCGGCACTCTCGCCATGCAGCGTCTGGTACAGCGCGGGCTGCACGTGAACCGAAGCGGCACAGGTGCCGCCCTTGAGCGCCAGCAACGACTCAGGAATGCCACGCAACCCCTTGACAATGGCGCCATAGGTCTCCTGCAGCGGTCGGGCGAAATTGCTGCCTTGCGAGACGCAGGCTACCTTGCCGCGCAGGTCCTCCCAGCGCCGAATGCCGCTGTTCTTGGCCACCATCGCGGCACCGCCGACCAGGTTATAGGGCGTCGGTGCGAAGGCTAGGATTTCGCTGCGCTCCTGCGTCCACTGGATATTGGCAAGGAGCAGATCCACCTTGCCGGCTTGCAGGAACTGCACGCGCGTGGCGGGTGTGACGTCGATCGTTTCAAGCTCAACACCCAAACGTTTGGCGATGTCACCGGCCAGCTCCGGCTGGAAGCCGCCAACCTTTCCGGTGGCCGGGTTGAGCACGCCAAACGGTGGGCTGACGCCGTCAATACCAACCGAGAGCTTGCCGCGTTGCTTGATCTTGTCGAGCGTTGCATCGGCCTTGGCAGGGGCCGCTGCCATTAAAAGAACCGACATGCAACAGGCCAGCAGCTGGCGAAAAGAAAAAGAATGACGAAGCAAGAAGGACATGAAAGTTCAACCCACAAGAAGATAAGGTGGCAATCTTCAACCACACAACGCGGCGCGACAACGAACTTTTTCAGATATGGATATGCGCCGGCCGCGAATCGTCCAGTGTGAAGACCGCCAACTCGTCTGGCGCACACTGCGCGACTAGGCCGGTTTCCCAAGCCAGGTAACGCCGCGCGGCGTCAAGATTGCCCTCGTGCCGGTCGTGCACAAAAAACAGATAGTCGATCGCGTCGGCATCGGCCGGCATGTCCGGTGTCGATTCGGTCGGCAGACCGGCTGCAATCCAGCTGTCGATGCGGGTCCAGCGCACATCGAGCCAGCCGGCTCGCTGCAGGTCGATCGCAGCCAAACGCGCCAGCGACGCATCTTCCGCCAGCAACAGAATCGGACTGGCGCCAGAACCGGGCGTCGGTGCCGCAGCCGGCAGGTTCGGTCGCAGCGCCCAGCGTGCCCCGCGCGCGTGACGGCAGCGGTACGCCATGGCGCCCTGCAAGTCCAGCATCAGCGGTGCCTGCTGTTCCACCCAGCCCCCGAGCTGCGCCGGCAGCAGTTCAGGCAGCTCTGGCAGCCTGATCGTTGGTGCAGGCGGAAATTGCAGCGCCGCATGGATGCCGCCGTGAACAATAGCGGTCTCGAAGCCCAGGCGGCGCAACCAAACGGCTACAACCGGCGCGCGCACTCCTTCGTCATCAAGCAAGAGGACACGGCTGCGCCGCACACCGATGTACTGGTCGGTCGCCTGCAGCAATTGGCCACCCGGGGCATGGCGCGCGCCGCTGAGCGTGCCGGCGGCAAATTCCTCGGCACTGCGAACGTCAAAAGCATAAGTCGTGCGCTGCGCATCGTCGAGCCAGGCCTGCGCCTGCGTCAACTTCAGCAGCGGCACGCCGGCACGGTTTGCCAGACGCGAAGCTGCTGTCTGGTCGTCGGCGTGGACTGGCACACTCGCCGTTTTGCATTGGGTGCTGCCATGTACCAGGGGCAATCCGGCCAGCGCCCAGCCCTGGGTTCCGTTCTCCAGCGCAAGAACCGGATTAGGAACACCTAGATCGCGCAGAATTTGGGCGCCGATGATGCTGCGGGTACGGCCCGCGCAGTGAATGATGATCGGCGTGCGCGCATCCGGCACGAGGCCACGCCAGCGCAGCCAGTTCCCCGTTCGGCACCGACACGGCGCCGGGCAGCGTCATCTTGTGGTGTTCGTCAAAAGTGCGTCCGTCCAGCAGAACGAGCGCCTCACAGGCCCGTTGGCGTGCCTGCAAGTCTCGGGCGGACAAATGCGGCGTGCCATAAGCGTGCTCTACCAGTTCGCCAAAGGTCTTTGAGGGCAGATTTACGCCCTGAAACAGGGTGTAGCCAGCCTGTGTCCAGCCCGGTGCACCGCCGACAAGACTGAACACCTGCGTGTAATCCAAGGTCAGCAGGCGCGCCGCCGCACGCTCGGCGATGCCGTCACCAGCGTCCAGGAGAACGATTCGAGTATCGCGTCGCGGCACCAGACGACCGAGGTCCAACTCGAGGCGGCTGTAGGGCAGAGGGACGGCAAAAAAAGGATGGCCTTCGCCGAACTGACCCGCTTCGCGCACATCGAGCAACGCAATTTCCTGCCCGTCACTCAGCCACTGACGTAGCGCGCTGGCAGCGATGGCCGGTGTGGAAAAAGAAGCTCTGAACATAACGGCGACTATTGATTTGTAAAGAGCGCGACATTAGCTCAGGCTTTCCCGATTGAATAGACGTTTTTCTTCTATCTATAGTTGTTTTGTTTTGGTATGCCCCTCGATCACATTCGGAATGAAATGGAGGATAAACAAGTTGATTTCTACTTTCGAACGGCTGCTGTTCAGTATTCCGTCCAATCTATGACGGCAATTGAGAACTGAGTTCCGCTTCCGGACTTGGTCAATGGCGGGGGCAGCAATCCACTAAAACGATGCCACATTGCTGACCAAAGGCTACTGGGGTCAATGTCAGCTATGGAGCGGGCATTTCGGGTAAACCTATGGCAGCAATCGCGGCGTACTTGACTTACGACTGTGCCGCGTGAAAGACCGGAACGGGTCTTAAACAGCCACCCGGAAAACTGGCCGACACCCTGGCCAGTGGCGGAAATTCGCGGGCCATGGCATCGGTCAATGGCTTTAAATATTCACGGTGCTGGGTATCAGCACCGTAAATGGGTGGTCCGGTTCGTTTGCGATCAGCGAACCGGGTAGGCGTAAATCAGACCACCCTGGTTCCATTGCTTGTTCAGGCCGCGCGGCAAGTTCACCGCTGATTTGCTGCCCAGGTTGCGCTCAAAGCTCTCGCCATAGTTGCCGGTGGCTTTGATGACTCGGGCCAGCCAATCTTTGTCCAGCCCGAGTACCTTGCCGGAGTCTTCACTGCCGCTGCCAAGCAAGCGTTGCACCACCGGATCAGTGCTGGTGGCCTTGAGCTGATCCACGTTGGCTTGTGTCACACCGTACTCTTCGGCTTCGAACGTACCGTAGATGACCCATTTGACGATGGTGAACCATTCGTCATCACCCCGGCGCACCAATGGGCCCAAGGGTTCTTTGGAGATCAGCTCGGGCAGGATGACATGGTCTTTCGGGTCTTTGGCTTCCTTGCTGCGAATGGATGCCAGACCCGATGCGTCCGTGGTGTAGGCCAGACAGCGGCCTGCAAAATAGGCGGCATTGGCCGCTTCAAACTTTTCAAACACGATGGGTTTGAGGTTCAGCCCGTTGGACTTGGAAAAAGAGGCCAGGTTCTTCTCAGTGGTGGTGCCGGATTGCACGCACACCGTTTGCCCTTTGAGTTGTTTCGGGCTCTTGATTTTGCTTTTGGCAGGCACCATGAAGCCTTGACCGTCGTAGTAGTTGGTCACGGTGGCAAAAAGCCCGAGCGATGCGTCACGTGTCTGCGTCAGCGTGGTGTTGCGCGCAAGGATATCAACCTCTCCTGATTGCAAGGCGGTAAAGCGCTGCTGCGAGGTCAATGGCACATACTTCACTTTTTCAGGGTCGCCAAGGGTTGCCGCCGCCAGGCCGCGACACACATCCACGTCCAGCCCGCTCCATTTGCCGGTGGAATCGGCGGCAGAAAAGCCATTGACACCGGTACTGACACCACAAACGATCTGGCCACGGGCTCTGATGGAGTCCAATGTTTTGCCGGCATAAGCCGGGGCGGCCAGAAGCGACCCCAGAGCGGCAGCGGCAGCGAGGCCACCTAGTTTTTGATTAAAGAGCTGTTTGTTCATGTGAAATTTCGGGTTGGCGAATAAAACGACAAGAGACTGTCGACGAAAGTAGGTGGGCGCCTGCGGCATTGAAGTTTCGTTGTCACTTCTCATCCCGCAACCAATACCACTGGTACAAAATGCGCTGACCCAGTCGGCGAAACGGCGCCAGCGCAGATGAGCGAAGCACACCAAACAGATTTGGTGGCTGTAGCGGCGAGTCATAAATGGGCAATTTGAACACTGGCTGCCCCGCATCCTTACCCGCCACGCGTTCAGCCAGGCGCTTGCCCGCCCAGGTTGAGAACGCCACGCCGTTACCGCCATAGCCGACCGCGTACCAGACGCTTTGCGCCAGATCTGGCTGGGTGATGCGCGGCATCATGTCGTGGCTGACGTCGACCCAGCCCCACCATGAGTAGTCGATCTGAATCCCCGCCAGCGGCGGGAACTTGCGCGCAATGGCATCCGTCAACAACTTCAAGTGCTTGGGGTGTTGTGCGTCAGCCCCATGGATGGCACTGCGGCTGCCAAGCTGCAGGCGGTTGTCGGGCAGCAAGCGGTAATAAAAGCGCAAGGTGCGCGTGTCGGTCAGGAAGGTCTTGGAAATAAAGTTGGTGGCCTTTAATTCAGCATCGGTCAATGGCCGCGTGACCACCGTGTTCGACAAAATCGGCATGATCTTGTTTTTCAGCAGCGGGTTGAGTTGCTGCCCGGTGTAGCCACCCGTACACACTGCCACGCGCTTGGCGCGCACCGTGCCACCGGGTGTGCGCAGGTGGTGAATGCCGTTGATGGTTTGCCAGCCTTGCACCGGGCTGGCAGTGTGAACATTGACCCCCAACGCACGCGCCCGCGCGATCAGGCCGAAGGTGAACTTGAGCGGGTGGATGCCCACGCCCTCAAGCTCCAGCAGGGCACCAAAGGTTTCGCGTTCATCACAATAGTTGGCGCGAACTTCCTCGGCGCTCAACAGGCGCGGCTGGTAGCCGAACACCTCGCGCCGCACGGCGGCCTCCTGGCGTAGATAGGCGAGTTTTTCCGGTCGGTGTGCCAGATACAGATGGCCACCCGCGTGAGCATCGCAATCAATCTGCGTCGTCAAGTGCTTGAAGTTCTCATAGCCGGTGCGAATCTCCGCATCTAGCTGCTTGGCCACATCCAGCCCCCAGCGCTCAATCCATTGCGAACGGGTCAGTCGCCCGGCGGCGTTCTGCCCCTGGCCGCCATTGCGGCTGGAACAACCCCAGGCGGTCTGGTTGGCCTCCAGCACCAGCGCCCGAATGCCATGTTCCTGCGCCAGGTACAGCGCGGTTGAAATGCCCGTTGAGCCTGAGCCAATGATTGCCACGTCTGCATCCACATCGCCGGTAATCGGGCCATCATCCAGCGGGGGTGCGCCCGCGCTAGCGACCCAGTAGCTGGGCGCGTAGTCGGAGCCCGCACCGGGATCAGGTGACACCAGCGGGTCGTAGTGCGGGTTGTAGGGCTTTGGCAATGTTGTTCCCCGGTTGACATCAAGGACCTGAATGCTAGGCAATCAAAGCACTGGGGTGAACGACGGATTCCAAGCATCGATCCTTGGAAAACGCATAAGCGTCGGCGCGATGCCGCAGGGCGAACATAACTTCTATTTTGATAGCTGCTAACGCAATATCGACGGGGGCTGGAGGCCTAAATGGTTCAAAACAAAAAGGAGACACAAAATTCGTTTTAGCTTATGCAAATTTCTTCCTTGGCAAATGCGCCGCTCCCCCGCAAAGTTGAGCACGCATCAAGTGGCTCGCCCGCTTGTCCTTTCACATTGATCAAGCAAACCCAATGACCCTAGCCAACTTTCCTCTTCGCGCCATGACTTTGGCCACTGCGCTTCTTGCCCCGGTACTGGCCAATGCCACCAACGGCTACTTTTCTCACGGCTACGGTGCCAAGTCGCTTGGGCTTGCCGGCGTGGGCATTGCCTTGCCACAAGACGGCCTGGCAGCTGCGACCAACCCGGCGGGAACTGCTCTGGTGGGCAGCCGGCTTGACCTCGGGCTGACGGTGTTTGCGCCCAGCCGGGGGGCTGACATTGCCGGTAACGCCTTTGGCGCGGACGCCAGTTACAGCGGCAACAGTTCCAGCACGTTTTTGATCCCCGACTTTGGCTACACCCGCCAGATCGATCCCAATTTGGCGATGGGTTTGGCCGTCTATGGCAACGGTGGCATGAACACCGACTACAGCCAAAATCCCTACTCCCGTTTCGGCGCCACCGGTGCGGCCGGCATCAATCTGGAGCAGCTGTTTATTTCGCCTTCCGTCGCCTACAAGGTCAATGAAACACACACCTTTGGCGCAGCGCTTAACCTGGCCTACCAGCGTTTTGAAGCCAAGGGCGTTGGTTTGTTTGCGGGCTTTTCATCAGCACCCGGCAACGTGAGTGACCAGGGCGTGGACAGCACGACCGGCGTGGGCGTGCGACTGGGCTGGATCGGCAAAGTCACACCGCAACTCACACTGGGTGCCACCTGGGCTTCAAAAATATCCGGCAAGTTTGACAAATACAAAGGCTTGTTTGCAGATGGCGGCGGCTTTGATGTGCCCGAAAACTATGGTGTGGGCCTGGCGTTTGAAGCGACACCCAACTGGACGCTGGCCGCTGATGTGCAAACCATTCGCTACAGCCAGGTGGGATCGGTTGGCAACTCTGCCGCCAGCCTGTTCACTGGCCAGGCACAACTGGGCGCCGCCAATGGCCCCGGCTTTGGTTGGCGTGACCTCACCGTTCTCAAGCTGGGTGTGAGCCACAAGCTGCGCTCTGACCTGACACTGCGCGGCGGCGTCAGTTTTGCCAACCAGCCCGTACCGGAGTCTGAAACTTTTTTCAACGTTTTGGCCCCTGGCGTGGTTAAGAACCACCTGACGCTGGGTGCGACCTGGACGACACCCGGTGGCGGTGAACTTAGCGGTTTCTTTGCGCACGCCTTTGGCGAGACGGTCAACGGCGTCGGATCAATACCACCGGGCAACCCGCCAGCTGGGTTTGGTGGTGGCAATGCCAACGTTCGTCTGAAAGAAAACCTCATCGGCGTCTCTTACGGCTGGAAGTTCTGAGGCACAAACAAAGCACAGTCCACCATGAATAATTTCACGCCCGTCTCTGCCCTGGTCGGCGGTGTGTTAATCGGCTTGTCGGCCAGCCTGCTGCTCTGGGTCAATGGCCGCATTGCAGGCGTTAGTGGCGTTTTGGGGGGCCTGCTGCCACCGCGCGCAGGCGAGCAGACATGGCGCCTGCTCTTTTTGGCTGGGCTGGTGCTCGGCGCGGGTGGCTACCTGGCTTTGACCGGTACGCCAGCGCCCATCCGGCAGGGCTTTCCGGTGCCCTTGCTGCTATTGGCTGGCTTTTTGACCGGGTTTGGCACCACGCGGGCCAATGGCTGCACCAGCGGCCACGGGGTGTGCGGACTGGCGCGTCTGTCGCTGCGCTCCTTGGCGGCTACGGTCACGTTCCCGGGGGTGGCCATGGTCACCACCTACGTGCTGCGCCATGTCGCAGGGGTGGGCGCATGAGCCTGCAGCAGTCTGTGTTGCGTGGCGCCAGCAGTCTGGTCGCCGGCGTCCTGTTTGGCGTCGGCTTGGCTGTGGCGCAAATGACCGACCCGGCCAAAGTGCTGGGCTTTCTGGATGTGACCGGGGCCTGGGATGCCAGCTTGCTGTTGGTTCTGGGCGGTGCGGTGGTGTTCAGCGCCGCGGTCTTTGGTTGGGTGCTGCACCAACCCGCGCCAGTTCTTGACGAACACTTTCATTTACCGAAGTCGGCAGCCATCGATGCCCGTCTGATCAGCGGTGCGGCCATTTTTGGCGTCGGCTGGGGCATCGCCGGTTACTGCCCCGGTCCGGCCATTGCCTCGTTAGGGTTCGCCAACTCCGAGGCGCTGTGGCTACTGCCTGCGTTGCTGGTCGGCGCTGCCTTGCAGCGCTGGATTGACCAGTTCGACCACCCAAGGGCAGCGTGGCAAACCACTTCATTAGATGTTTAGGCTATTTAGAACTGAATATTTAGTCGTTTGTGTTTTGACGGCCCGCCTTTAAAGTGCTTTCCAACGCCTTTAGCCATCATTTACCACAAAGACGACCCAAACCAAGAGACGGAAAAGGATTTTCATCATGCCCACTGCAACTGAAACAACCAATCTGACCGACGCGCTCGAATCCGTGCGCGCTGTGGCCCTGTCTACCGGCCTGTCCTATGCGGGGAGCGTCCCCCCCAAACTGGCCTGGGCCCTGGTTGAAGCCGGTGAGGCGGTACTGGTGGATGTACGCACTGCGGAAGAACGCAAGTTTGTTGGCCACGTTCCCGGCAGCCTGCATGTGGCGTGGGCCAGCGGCACCGCCATGACGCGCAACCCGCGCTTTGTGCGCGAGTTGGAGGCCAAAACCGGCAAAGACGCCACCGTCCTGCTGCTGTGCCGCAGCGGCAAACGCTCGGACCTGGCAGCCGATGCGGCGGCCAAAGCTGGGTTTACACGCGTCTTCAATGTGCTCGAAGGCTTTGAAGGCGAAATTGACGATCAGCAGCACCGGGGCGGTGACGGCGGCTGGCGCTCGCACCAGTTGCCCTGGATTCAGGATTAACCCGTTGAAGACTCAATAAAGGAATCCTCATGACCCACTTCTACGCCGACAACTCGCTCTCCATTGGCCACACACCTCTGGTCAAGCTCAACCGCGTCACCGATGGTGCCGGAGCCACGGTGCTGGCCAAAATCGAAGGCCGCAACCCGGCCTACTCGGTCAAATGCCGCATTGGTGCGGCACTGGTGTGGGACGCTGAAAAACGTGGTGTGCTCGGTGCCGGCAAAGAGATCGTGGAGCCCACCAGCGGCAACACCGGCATTGCGCTGGCTTTTGTCGCAGCGGCGCGTGGCATCCCGATCACCCTCACCATGCCCGACACCATGAGCATTGAGCGGCGCAAGCTGCTGCTCGCTTACGGCGCCAAACTGGTGCTGACCGAAGGCGCCAAGGGCATGAAAGGCGCAATTGCCAAAGCCGAAGAGATAGCCGCCAGCGATCCCAAATACGTGTTGCTGCAACAGTTCACCAATCCGGCCAACCCGGCCATCCACGAGCAAACCACTGGGCCTGAAATCTGGCAAGACACGGATGGCCAGATCGATATTCTGGTCTCTGGCGTGGGAACCGGTGGCACCATCACCGGCATCTCGCGTTACATCAAGAAGACCCAAGGCAAGGCCATCACATCGGTAGCTGTAGAGCCCACAGCCAGCCCGGTGCTGACACAGGCCCGCGCCGGCGAAGAAATCAAACCCGGACCCCACAAGATTCAGGGTATTGGCGCCGGTTTTGTGCCTGGCGTGCTCGATTTGTCGCTGGTGGATGCGGTGGAACAAGTCACCAACGAAGAAGCAGTTGACTTTGCGCGCCGCCTGGCGCGTGAGGAAGGCATTCTGGCGGGGATTTCCTGCGGTGCGGCGACGGCCGTGGCGGTGCGCTTGGCCAAGCGGCCTGAAAACGCGGGAAAAACCATTGTGGTCATCCTGCCCGACTCTGGCGAGCGCTACCTGAGCTCGGTGCTGTTTGAAGGCATCTTTGATGCGAGCGGCGCAGCAGTGCCAGCGGCAGCAGGACTTGCCGCATGAGCGTCGTGGCCATTAAGTCGGTGGCGGCGCGAGCGCCCCTGTTTGACCTGCGCAAGGTGGTTTCGGAACTGGCGGCGGTGCGCCAACGCTGGCGAGAATCTCAGCAGCGCTCGACCGAGCCAGGTGGGCGCGAGTTTCCTTCGCGCGACGCGTTGGCGCATGTCATCGATGGCTTGCGTGGCGTGTTGTTTCCGATGCGGCTGGGGCCACCCGACCTGCGCCAGGAAAGCGAAGATTTCTTTGTAGGCCATACTTTGGACAGCGTATTGCACGCGCTGCTGACCCAGGTCCGACTGGAATTGCACTACGGTGCCCGCCATCTGGTAACTCCAGACCAGAGTGCTCTCGAAGAACAGTCCATCAACATCGTTCGTAATTTCTCGCTGGCTTTGCCAGACATACGCTCGCTGCTCGACAGCGATGTACTCGCTGCTTTCGATGGCGACCCGGCGGCACACAGTGTCGATGAAGTGCTGCTGTGCTACCCCGGCATTCTGGCCGTGATTCACCATCGGCTGGCGCATCAGCTGTACGTGCTGGGTGTACCGCTGCTGGCCCGCATCGTGGCCGAATTGGCGCATGGTCAGACTGGCATTGACATTCACCCCGGTGCGACGATTGGCTCGGGTTTGTTCATTGACCACGGCACGGGTGTGGTGATTGGTGAGACCGCTGTCATTGGTCAGCGCGTTCGCATTTACCAGGCCGTCACCTTGGGTGCCAAGAGTTTTCCATCGGACGAGTCCGGCAATCCAGTCAAAGGCTTGCCGCGTCACCCGATTGTGGAAGACGACGTGGTGATTTATGCCGGGGCCACCGTGCTCGGGCGCGTCACTTTGGGGCGCGGCGCCAGCATTGGCGGGAATGTGTGGGTGACGCACGACGTAGCACCTGGCGCGCACATTACCCAGGCGCGCTCGCTACATGACGCGGTTGGTGGCTAAAGCCCACAACCGTCTATTGCGATGAACCAGATCGTCAGCAGTTTTGGCACCACGGTGCGCCAGCTCCGTGAACAGCGTGGCTGGTCACAAGAGGCGCTGGCCGAGCAGGCCGACCTGAACCGCTCTTACGTCGGTGAACTGGAGCGCGGGCAGGCTATTCCCTCACTGTTGACGCTCAAAAAATTAAGCATGGCGCTCGATGTGAGCCTGAGCAATTTGCTGGCCCACACCGAGCGAATCACCCAAACCCGGCTGGTCAGGGGCATCGAATTGACGGCTATAGCATGTTGATCGATGGCTCCAGCCTGCCGACACTCTCATTTTTACCTTAACGCATCACGGAGTCATTCATGACCAAACACATTGCACACACCACGCTCGGTGACAACGCTGCGCGCCAACTTGCCAACGCCACCAAAACCACGGCACAACTTTCCACTATTTCGCCGCGCTGGCTGACGCACTTGCTGCAATGGGTGCCGGTAGAAGCGGGTATTTTTCGCCTGAACACGGTCAAAGACCCGGAGTCCATCAAGGTCACCTGCACCGCGCGCCAAACAGAAAACCAGTTGCCACGTACCTTTGTTGACTACGACGAAAAACCGCGTGAATTCTTCCTGAACGCCGTCAGCACCATTCTGGATGTCCACACCCGAATTTCTGACCTCTACAGCAGCCCGCACGACCAGATCAAGGAACAACTGCGCCTGACCATCGAGACCATCAAGGAAAACCAGGAAAGCGAACTCATCAACAACCCGGATTACGGACTGCTGTCGCAAGTGACCGATGAACAGCGTATCTTCCCGCTCACCGGCGCGCCCACACCGGACGATCTGGACGAGCTGCTGACCAAGGTCTGGAAGGAACCCGCTTTCTTCCTGGCACACCCCGCTGCCATTGCTGCCTTTGGCCGTGAAGCCACCCGCCGTGGCACACCACCACCAACCGTGAGCCTGTTTGGTTCGCAGTTTGTGACCTGGCGCGGCATCCCCCTGATTCCCTCCAACAAGATTGCTGTGGCCGATGGCAAAAGCAAGATTTTGCTGCTGCGCGTGGGCGACAAACGCCAGGGCGTGGTGGGATTATTCCAACCCGGTTTGCCTGGCGAACAAAGCCCGGGTTTGTCGGTACGCTTCATGGGCATCAACGACCAGGCCATATCCAGCTACCTGATCTCCTTGTATTGCTCGTTGGCGGTGCTCACCCCTGATGCGCTGGCCGTGCTGGACGATGTCGAAATCGGCAAGTACCACGATTACGCTGACAATTACAAGTAATCTGCCGTGACTACCTCTGGTTTCATCCCCACTTCAGGGCCGCAGCCACCGTTTGACCCGGCGTTGCTGGCGAGCATGGCATCCGCCATGTTTGGCACACTGCCGGGCGAGCAGGCCAGAACTGCAGGCGTACAGGCGCCGGTCAATCTGGCGCCTGCTGGCTCACCCTTGGTGAGCCCGGCGGGCTTTGGGCCCGGTGTGCCTGGCACACCCATTCCACAAGGCCAGGTGCCCGGCACCAACCTGATTCCAGCGTCGCCGACTCCGGTGTTGTCACTGGCGCACCGTGCGCCAGCGCAGTTGCCCCATGCGGTGGCTGGCAATGGTCTGCCCGACAACGTGGTGACGCAATTGCCTGCGTATGAGCCGCGCTTTGGCAGCGGTGTGTTGGGAGTGCCTGAAGCCTCAGGCGCATCCTTCTCTGAAGCCACCCGCTCGCCGCTTGCCAATGCCGCGCCGTTTTACTTTGTGAGCGACAACTATGGACACCCGTCTGCTGGCGGCTTGCCCACGGGGGTTCCCATCCACGACGGTTTTGCGCAACCCACCTTCGCACCAGCCGACGATAACGCCGCTCCTACTGCCTTCGGCACTGCCGCACCGGCGCATCCGGATGCCGCAGCGCCAGCGCCTGCCGGGGTGATCTCGTCAGAGCCTAAATACTATTTTGTTGATTCGGTCGTGCTGCCCACTGGTTATGTGACCCCCGCCAAACCCCAGCCGCACGCCACTGCGCCACTGGCAGGCGCGGGGCAACACCCACCGTTTGATGTGAATGCCATCCGGCGGGATTTCCCGATCCTGCAGGAGCGCGTGAACGGCCGTCAACTGGTGTGGTTCGACAACGCCGCCACCACGCAAAAGCCGCAGTCGGTGATTGATCGCCTGGCCTATTTTTACGCCCACGAGAACTCCAACATTCACCGCGCAGCGCACGAACTGGCCGCAAGGGCCACTGATGCCTACGAGGGTGCGCGTGAAAAGGTACGCGCCTTCATCAATGCGCCCGATGTCAACGAGGTGATCTTTGTGCGCGGCACCACCGAAGCCATCAACCTGGTGGCCAAGAGCTGGGGCGGGCAACATGTGGGTGAGGGTGACGAGATCATCGTCAGCCATCTGGAGCACCACGCCAACATCGTGCCGTGGCAGCAACTGGCGTCAAGCAAAGGGGCCAAACTGCGCGTGATCCCGGTCGATGATTCAGGCCAGGTGCTGCTGGACGAATACGCCAAGCTGCTCAATGACCGCACCAAAATCGTGTCGGTCACGCAAGTGTCTAACGCGCTCGGTACGGTCGTTCCCGTCAAGCAAATCGTCGAGATGGCGCACCGGGCAGGAGTCAGGGCGCTGGTGGACGGCGCGCAATCGGTTTCGCACATGCAGGTGGATGTGCAAGACATCGGTGCCGACTTCTTTGTGTTTTCCGGCCACAAGGTGTTCGGGCCCACGGGCATTGGTGCGCTGTGGGGCAAGCGCGAGGTGCTGGAAGACATGCCACCCTGGCAAGGCGGCGGCAACATGATTGCCGACGTGACGTTTGAGAAAACCATCTATCAGCCCATTCCTAACAAGTTTGAGGCGGGCACCGGCAACATTGCCGACGCGGTGGGCTTGGGTGCGGCGATCGATTACGTGACGCGCATCGGCATGCACAACATCGACCGTTACGAGCATGAGTTGCTGTGCTACGGCATGCAGCAGCTGGCCACCATCCCCGGCGTGCGCCTGGTCGGCACCGCCAAGGAAAAAGCCAGCGTGATGTCGTTTGTGCTGGCAGGCTACAGTACCGAAGAGGTGGGCAAAGCACTCAACGAGGAAGGCATTGCCGTGCGAACCGGCCACCACTGCGCGCAGCCGATTGTGCGGCGCATGGGGCTGGAGACCACGGTGCGGCCATCGCTGGCGTTCTACAACACCTTTGAAGAAGTTGACCTGCTGGTGGCGGTGGTGCGGCGGCTGGCTGCAGCGCGAGCGCACTGACACTGTCTTTGGCCCATGCCCTCCACGCTAACGATTTTTGCCAAATCACAGGTGTGGCGGGCATTCGCAAGTAGTACCGCAAACGCGGTGCCACCTGCGGCTTTTCTTCCCGCAGATTTCACCGAAGCGCCCCAGTGGACGCGCTTTTTGGCCGATTGGTTCGATGTGGGTCAGGCAGCGCCCCGCGTCGGCTACCAAGGCATGGGTGCCGGGCGCGAGCAGGACAAGGACAAACCCTGGGTGGCCAAGCTGGTCAAGGCCTACCATTCTGAAGAAATCCGCCAATTCATCCAGACCCAGTTCAAGGGGGCGGTGATTGCCGGGTTTTGACTTGTTGCGCAGCAATTAGCGCTCGAATTCATAGTCGATTTTGGTGATGTGACCACGCCAGTAGGGCTTTGCGCCCTCGGGCAGCAGCCATGCCACCTCTGCATCGAGCGGCACCTGCATACCGCCACGCTCTTCGTAGTTCCAGACGCGACCCTGCCAGGGTGTCGGAATCACCGTGCCACCGACCGTGCGTCCGCGCGCCTCGGCGCGCACGGTGTCGATCAGCCCCTGCGGGTTGAAGGTGAAGAGCATTGTCAGAGCGATGGTGCCTTCGGTGAGAGTCGCGTGAGCACAGTGATCATCCACTGCATCCCAGCGCACACCCTGGCTGGGCAGCAGCGCCGTGGGGTACCAGGCTGCCTCAGCGAAGAAGCGCATCAGTTCGCCCTTGGCCACATCGCCGGTGCCACGCAGGTTGACCATTGAAAACAGCCCGAACAAAGTGGCGTGCAGGATGCCTTCACCGGCCACATAGGTGTCGTGCACCCGCACTTGAAAGCCCGGCATCAAGCTGACTCGGCCGTCCCAGTCGAATCCCGGTCGTTGGGTGATTACCTGCTGACTCGACGTGAATGACTTCCATTGGTCGGTCGTTTCGCCCATGTTGAAAGTACCGCTGTGCCGAACCCTTGCGCCAGCCACCATCGGCTGCCCGTCTTTCAGTACCTTGCGGAAAAATCGTTTGACGGGCGGGGGCAGGTCATCGAGTTCCCGGAAATCGACCACCTGCGGGTGCAGAGGAACGCGAGCCGCATCCAGGCGCGCCCGCAGTTCCCGAGTGCCATCTTCCCAGCGAAATCCGCCATAGCCCACGGCCACCAAGAAAATGACGGCAAGAGCTAGGATGACAATGAGAAAAATCTTCAGCCACATAGATTCTTGCTTTCAATCGGGGTGTTCACTGTAGCTCAGCAGAGCTGGTGCCCTGGTGCCGGCCTGCGTTGCGGGTGCCGGTTTCGATCCATGACTGACTTTAGATTTGATAGTCAGCTTCCGGTGATGGTGACTGGCTCCAGCAGAGACATTGCTGCCGCTCACGACTGGCATCTATCGGGGGGGCAATTTTTGAGTTTTGGCGACCTGCCAGCGGTCATTCATATTGCCCGCAAGGTGCCCATTGGAGACGGTCACGACCTTGAAGACCTGACGCTCACGGGTTCGACTGGACAAGCCAGAGCAGTCATTCAGTTTGCGAGATCAAATTTCCCAATTGGCGGTCAGCAGTGCAGCGTTTGCGGGTATTGGCGACCAGCAGCTTTCAGGTTGCCCAATTGCCTTCCCGTCAGATGCCGTTCGTGGCGTTCGGCGTCGTGCCCTTTGCCGTAATATGATTGATCGCGTATTGGATGACCGCCATACCGCCAAAAGGAGACCCCAATCCACCCCATGGTTTGGCTGCTCGACTTCCGGCTAACCGAAAACGGATCAGGACTAGGCTAAAGACAGGCTGAAACAGGCATGCGTGCGAGGCGGCGCGTCTGGATAATGCGCTGCACTGAACGTGCCCCATAAAGTCGGGCCACTTTGGCTGTCCACGCCGATGTGCAGTTTCATGCCGAAATACCACTGCTGGCCGTTGCGGGTTTGATGCATCTCGGGGTCACGCGCCTTGTCGGCGTTCTTGGTGGAGCTGGGCGCGCTAATGATGGTGGCGTCCACGATGGTGCCGGTGTTGACCTTGAAGCCGCGTTCTTGCAACTCCTGCCCAACCTTGGCAAACAGGGCTTCGCCCAACTGGTTGTCATTGAGGAGTTTGCGAAACTTCAGCAAGGTGGTGGCATCGGGCACGGGCTCGCGGCCCAGATCAATTCCGACAAAGCGGCGCAGGCTGGCGCTGTCGTACAAGGCTTCTTCGCAGGCCAGTTCCGCCAGGTTGAACCAGTGCTGAATGAAGTGGATGCGCAGCATGCGCTCCAGACCAATGGGTGGGCGTCCGCTCCCCGCTTTGGGGTAGTGGGGCTCGATGACTTCACATAGTGCCACGGCACGATAGCTTGCATGGTTTTGAGGAGCTTATTTCCCGAATTCGCCTGAGACCGCGCGAGCCGACATCTCTGTTTGCGAAAGCGCAAAGAATCTATCGGCTCATAAGCCTATCTTGCGCATTGTTGGTTACGAAGTCGGCGCAAGGCTCAACGTAGAGCGGGCGAGGCCAACATGACACTTCCCAACCCAAAGGAGTCCAGCATGAACAGTAAAGCAATCGTTTCAAGCATCATTGCGATGTCTTTGACCATGGGAGGATTTTCCTTCGCTGAAGAACCGATACTGCCCGACGGCCAGCAGAATCGTCCCGGTAACCAAGCACGGCAACCGAATCGTCCCGGCAACCAAGCACGGCAACCGAATCGTCCCGGCAACCAAGCACGGCAACCGAATCGTCCCGGCAACCAAGCACGGCAACCGAATCGTCCTCAAAATCAGGCTCGCGCGAACATCAATGCGCAACGGGACGAACGTGGCGCGGGCCCAGACCATCAGTTCCACAGGGGTGAGCGCCTGCCGATCGAATACCGCCACAGAAATTATGTGGTCGATGACTGGCGCGCCCATAACCTGAGTGCCCCACCTCGTGGTTACCATTGGGTCCAAACAGGCTCCGACTATGTTCTGGTTGCGATTGCCACCGGCATCATCTTGCAGTTGATGCTGAACAACTGATCACCAACGACCGGGGAATCAGCTCCGACTGCGATTGAGCCGGAGTGCCGGCGCTGTGTTCAACGGGCCATTCTCACCCGGGGCTTTACACGTGCATGTCGTGACGAGTGCGGCCATGAGACCCGGTTCGCCGCCAAAAAACAGCCGTACCCGGTGACCGGATTCCCATCCGGCTCAACCTTTTCGACCTGCGCAAGTGGTCCATTGTCAAGAAGGGGCGGTGAACATGTTCGACTGGCTGCGGTCTATATTGCCCCACATGCCTCATTACGGATATGCGCTTGTCTTCATTGTCGTGTTCCTGAACAATATCGGTTTTCCCCTACCGGGAGAAACGATTCTTCTTGGGGCCGGATTTATCTTGGGGAAAACAGCCAGTACGCTGTGGCCACCTTTGGTGGCCGGAGCAGTAGCTTGTTTCCTGGGCGGCATTTGTTCCTTTTGGATGGGGCGACGGTTGGGCCATAGCGGCCTGGAAAAAATTCACTGGCTCCATCTCACGCCAAAAAGGCTAGAGTGGCCCCAACGTTTCTTCAAACGTCATGGCGCCAAGGCTGTTTTTTTTGCGCGGTTTATCGCCTTGTTTCCACCCGCGGTGGCCAATCTGTTGGCAGGTATGTCAAAAATGCCGTGGCACCTCTTTCTTTTTTTCAACCTGACCGGGTCGGCAGTCTATGCCACCGTTTACATCCTGCTCGGATATTTGTTTGGGAAACAGTGGAAGCTGCTCCAAGCCTGGTTAGGCCCGATGATGCTTTACCTGATTCTCACGGGGATAGCCCTCATTGTTCTGGGCGTGCTGTTTAGACATCCCTTGGTCAAGTTTTCGGAGCGCCTTTTTTCCAAAAAAACGTAAGCATAAATAAGCGTGATTGCTGGCACGCTGCTTAGCTTGTCGCCGGCCGCTTTTGACGCCTTGATTTTATTTGCTGCTGACTGGTTCAACCTGGACTCAAGTTTCGGGTCATCGCCGCCTGAATTTCCCCCAATTCCGCTACAAAGCTGGAGTCCATTGGCGCAGCAGCAGATGATCAATTCCTTTTTCATATGTAAAAAACAAGATAACCAAATAGAAAACAAGTAGTTTGAGTTTTAACCAAGTCGCTCAACAATGCGCTTCCGTTCAACCAGTGCCTTCAACGCAAACACTTCACCATGGTCAGCATCATCATCATTCCTGGCTGGCGCGATTCGCCGACTGGCCACTGGCAGAGCCTGTGGGCAGACCAGCTGCCGGGCGCGGTCCGTGTGCAGCAAGATGACTGGGTGGCACCGTCGCGCAGTGCCTGGGTTGCGTCCATTGCCCGCACGGTGCTGGCTCAAACCAAACCGGTGGTGATTGCCGCGCACAGCCTGGGCTGCATTGCCACCGTCCACTTGCCACCTGAGGCCAATGCCCGCATCAAGGGTGCGCTGCTGGTAGCCCCGGCCGACCCGGAGCGCCGGGGTGTACTGGCCGACTTTGCCCCGGTGCCGTGCCAAACCCTGCCGTACCACAGCATCATCGTGGCCAGCAACAACGACCCCTATTGCCCGGTCCGCACCGCAGGCGCTTACGCCCGGGCCTGGGGCAGCGAATTTGTACGGCTGCAAAACGCGGGGCACATCAACCTTGAGGCAGGCTTTGGTCCCTGGCCGCTGGGGCTGGCGCTGCTGCAGTCGCTCATCGGTGAAGCTGTCGCCTTTAAACAAGCTACTTTGGCCGCAGCCTGACACCCCGTACACACTCGTTCAACTCTTTACAGACGCCAAAGGAAACACCGTGAAATTTATGAAAAAAGTGGCTCTAGCCCTTGCCGGCATTGCGCTTACAGCTACACAATTTGCAGCAGCTCAAACCTTGCTCAATGCGTCTTACGACGTGTCGCGCGAGTTTTACAAAGACTACAACGCAGCTTTTGTGGCCCATTACAAAAAGACCACGGGCAAGGATGTCAAGGTGGATCAAGCCCATGGCGGCTCCAGTGCGCAAGCCCGCGCCGTGAACGACGGGCTGAACGCCGATGTGGTCACCATGAACACCACCACCGACGTGGAATTTTTGGCCAAAAACGGCGTGGTGGCCGCGGACTGGGCAACGCGCTTTCCCAACCATGCCTCCCCCACTACCTCCACCATGCTGTTTCTGGTGCGCAACGGCAACCCCAAAGGCATCAAGGACTGGAGCGATCTGATCAGGCCCGACGTGAAGGTGATCGTGGTCAACCCCAAAACCGGTGGCAATGGCCGCATGGCCTACCTGGCCGCCTGGGGCTATGTGCGAAAAACGGGCGGCACCGACACGCAAGCGGCTGAGTTTGTGAGCAAGCTGTTCAAAAACGTGCCGGTGCTGGCCAAGGGCGGGCGTGATGCCACCACCATCTTTTTGCAGCGCAATATTGGCGACGTGCTGATCACGTTTGAGTCTGAAGTGGTGTCGGTGGACCGCGAATTTGGCGCGGGCAAGGTCGATGCCATCCACCCGTCTGTGAGCATCATTGCCGAAAACCCGGTGGCAGTCGTTGAGCGCACCGTGGCCAAGAAAGGCACAGGCGAGTTGGCCAGAGCGTACTTGAACTACCTGTACTCCGACGAAGCGCAAGAAATTGCCGCCAAACACGGCATTCGCCCAAGCAATCAAAAAGTGTTGGCCAAATACGCCAGCACCTTCAAACCACTGCAATTGTTCCCGGTGAGCGAGTACTTTGGCTCGCTGTCTGAAGCGCAAAAGGTTCACTTCAACGACGGCGGCCAGTTCGACAAGATCTATACCGTCAAGTAAGCGTTACGCCGCCCTGACTGCCGGATCGCGTCCGGCATGACAACCTTTGATCACGTTTAAATGACCTCTGCCATCCTCTCCACATCGCCCCTCGCGGGTAACTCGCAGCCCAAGCGTGCCACCCGGCGCGTGCTGCCGGGCTTCAAGCTGACGCTAGGCTACACGCTGTTTTACCTCAGCCTGATCGTGCTGATTCCGCTCTCAGCCCTGCTGTTCAAGACCTTTACCCTGACCTGGGTGGAGTTCTGGGCCGCAGTGGCCAGCCCGCGCGTGCTGGCTTCGTACCGGCTGACCTTTGGGGCGTCGTTTGTGGCGGCATTGGTCAACGTGTTTTTTGGCCTGTTGTTGGCCTGGGTGCTGGTGCGCTACAGCTTCCCGGGCAAAAAAATCATCGATGCGCTGGTCGACTTGCCGTTTGCCCTGCCCACTGCGGTGGCGGGCATTTCACTGACTGCGCTGCTGGCCGGCAACGGCTGGATTGGCCAATACCTGGAGCCGCACGGCATCCAGTTGGCGTTTAACCGCAACGGCATCGTGATCGCGCTGATCTTCATTGGCCTGCCGTTTGTGGTGCGCACCGTGCAGCCGGTGCTGGAAGACGCCGAGAAAGAGCTGGAAGAAGCCGCCACCTGCCTGGGCGCGAGCCGCTGGCAGACCTTTCGTTACGTTATTTTTCCCAGCATCGCCCCCGCCCTGCTGACCGGTTTTGCCATGGCCTTTGCGCGGGCCATTGGCGAATACGGCTCGGTGATTTTCATCGCCGGCAACATGCCCATGATTTCTGAAATTACCCCGCTGATCATCATCGGCAAGCTGGAGCAATACGATTACGCCGGCGCCACCGCCGTGGCCACGGTGATGCTGGGCATTTCGTTTGTGCTGCTGCTGGTCATCAACGCGCTGCAAAGCTGGCAGCGCCGCCGCTCAGGAGGTAAGTCATGAGCGCGCGCGCGGGTACCACCGAGCCGCCTTGGGTGCGCTGGTCGCTGATTGGGCTGGCACTGGGCTTTGTGTTTTTGTTTTTGCTGCTGCCGCTGGCTGCGGTGTTCACCGAAGCGCTGCGCAAAGGCCTACCCGCCGCGCTGGAGGCGCTGCATGAGCCTGATGCCTGGAGCGCGATTCGCCTGACCCTCATCACCGCCGCCGTGGCGGTGCCGCTGAACCTGGTGTTTGGTGTGGCCGCCGCCTGGGCCGTGGCCAAGTACGAGTTCAAAGGCAAAGCGTTTCTGACCACGCTGATTGACCTGCCGTTCTCAGTGTCGCCGGTGGTGGCGGGCCTGATTTATGTGCTGATGTTTGGCGCACAGGGCTGGATAGGGCCATGGCTGGCTGAACACGACATCAAAATTGTGTTTGCCGTGCCGGGCATCATTTTGGCCACGATTTTTGTCACCTTTCCCTTCATCGCGCGTGAATTGATTCCGCTGATGCAGGCGCAGGGCACGGAAGAAGAGCAAGCGGCCATCGTTCTGGGCGCTAACGGCTGGCAAACCTTCTGGCATGTGACGCTGCCCAACATCAAGTGGGGGCTGGTTTATGGCGTGATTTTGTGCAACGCCCGCGCCATGGGCGAGTTTGGCGCGGTGTCGGTGGTCTCAGGCCACATCCGCGGCCAGACCAACACGCTGCCGCTACACGTGGAGATTTTGTACAACGAATACCAGTCGGTGGCGGCTTTTGCCGTGGCCTCGCTGCTGGCGCTGCTGGCGGTGCTGACGCTGTTGATCAAGTCGGTGGTGGAGTGGCAGTTTGAACGCGACCAGAAGGCCGCTGCCGAATTACCGCCTGAAAAACCAGTGGTCTGATTCGATTGCTGAGTTTTGAAGCTAATTAAGTTATGTCTTGTTCTGCCCCCACTCACTCCCCCCGCCCTCTCTCGCCCCGCCGGGCGAAAGAGGGCGCTAACCGCCACATTTGGCCGCGTGTTTTTAGGTGGGACGTACACGCGCCATTTGGCGTTGATCAAGCCATAAATTTGATCGGCCTGTTCATGGGTTGCAGTCACTTCGAGGCCAGCGCGCAGTCAAGAACCGATTTCCCACCTTCAAACACATGGCCAAATGAGGCTCCCCTCTTTCGCCCGGCGGGGCGAGAGAGGGGTTGGGGGAGTGAGTGGGGGAAACAACGAAAAAAACCGATTAACCTAAATATAAAAAACGTACTGAATTAAACAAAATGAGCATAGAAATCCGCAACGTCAGCAAAGACTTTGGCAGCTTCCACGCCCTGCGCAACGTCAACCTGGACATCGAATCCGGTGAACTGGTGGCGCTCCTCGGCCCCTCGGGCTGCGGCAAAACAACGCTGTTGCGCATCATCGCCGGACTGGAAACTGCCGACCAAGGCCACATTGTGGTCAATGGCGCAGACACGACGACCAAGCACGTGCGCGAGCGCAACGTGGGCTTCGTGTTTCAGCACTACGCGCTGTTTCGCCACATGAGCGTGTTTGACAACGTGGCCTTTGGCCTGCGCATGAAGCCCAAGGCGACGCGCCCCGCAGAGGCCGTGATCAAGCAAAAAGTGCATGAACTGCTGGGTCTGGTGCAGCTCGACTGGCTGGCAGACCGCTACCCGTCACAACTCTCGGGCGGGCAGCGCCAGCGCATTGCCCTGGCGCGCGCGCTGGCTGTGGAACCCGAGGTGCTGCTGCTCGATGAGCCCTTTGGCGCGCTCGATGCCAAGGTGCGCAAGGAGTTGCGCCGCTGGCTGCGCCGCCTGCATGACGACCTGCACGTCACCAGCATTTTTGTCACCCATGACCAGGAAGAAGCACTGGAAGTGGCCGACCGGGTGGTGCTGATGAACAGCGGCCAAGTGGAGCAAATTGGCTCGCCGCAAGAGGTGTGGGACCATCCGGCGAGCCCCTTTGTTTATGGCTTTTTGGGCGACGTGAACCTGTTTCACGGTCGCGCCCACGAGGGCGAAATGCTCATCGGCGAAGACCAGCACGGTCTGCGATTGGCCAGCCCTGAGCACAGCGATGTGCAGGACAGCAAAGCCTTTGCCTACGTGCGCCCGCATGATCTGGATGTGCAGCGCTACGTGGTGGACTTGAGCGCGGCAGATCAGCCGCGCGGCATTGTGGCCAAGCTGACCCGCGCGATGGTGATCGGGCCGATTGCCCGGCTGGAGTTGCTGCCCCTGGACGCCTCCGCCAGCGGCAGTGGCGACATCATCGAGGCGCAAATCCCGGCCCAGCATTACCGGGAACTCGATTTCAAGGAAGGCGACACGCTGGTGCTGACGCCACGCAAGGCAAGGGTGTTTGTGGCCTAGAGATTACTTTTTCAACCCTTGCGCAGCG
>Ga0209123_1000930_pt1 | contig 32804 bp, 26 predicted proteins | sample BarGraIncu00431A_FD_184500 | JGI IMG/M metagenome (GOLD analysis project Ga0209123, IMG submission 184500) | Arctic peat soil microbial communities from Barrow, Alaska, USA - Barrow Graham LP Incubations 004-31A (SPAdes) (version 2) | ecosystem: Environmental > Terrestrial > Soil > Wetlands >... | reverse complement strand
CGAGGTAGGTTGACGCGTTTTCATCGGAGGATTTCATCGGGTTTCTCGCAGGCCTGCCGGGATCGGTGCAGCCATCGTAGCAGCGTCACGCCATTCAGAGTGCGGCCTCCAGTACCCGGCGGCTGACTGCCGGTGTCACGTCACCGCGTTCGCTGAGGTGCGTCATGCCATGCGCTTCCAGCTGGCGAATCATCACATCAATGGCCTCCGCACCGAGCCCGTAGGCCCCGAGGCGGGTGGGAATGCCCATGCGCTCGAAGAAGTCGCGGGTTTGGTCGATGGCGGCCGTGATGCGCTCGTCATCGCTGCCACTGCGAATACCCCAGACCCGCTCGCCGTATTGCAGCAGCTTGTCGCGCTTTTGCACGCGGCGCTCATGCAGCATCGCCGGCAACACGATGGCCAGCGTGCGGGCATGGTCGATGTTGTGCAGCGCCGTCAGCTCATGGCCAATCATGTGGGTGGCCCAGTCCTGTGGCACACCGGCGCCGATCAGGCCGTTCAGCGCCAGCGTGGCAGTCCACATCAGGCTGGCGCGGTCGTCATAGTCCGGTTCGGGTGCTGTCAACAGGCGCGGTCCAATTTCAATCAGCGTTTGCAGCAAACCCTCGGCAAACCGGTCTTGCACCGGTGCGTTCACCGGGTAGGTCAGGTATTGCTCGACCGTGTGGACAAAGGCATCCACCACGCCATTGGCCAGTTGCTGCAGCGGCAGGGTGTAAGTCTTGGTCGGGTCCAGCACCGAGAACTGGGGAAACAGGTGGCGGCTGCGAAATGGCAGCTTGGCGCCGATGTCGCGTCGCGTGATCACCGAACCATTGTTCATCTCCGAGCCCGTGGCGGGCAAGGTCAGCACCGTGCCAAAGGGCAGCGCCTTTGTGATGTTGCGCCCGCCCTTGAGCAGGATGTCCCACGCATCGCCCTCAAACGGCACGGCTGCCGCGATAAATTTTGCGGCATCAATCACCGAGCCACCGCCCACGGCCAATAAAAAGTCAAAGCCACCTTGACGCACCAGTTGTACCGCCTTCATCGCGGTGTCAAAATCCGGGTTGGGCTCAATGCCGCTGAAGGTGCTGTGCGCTCGCGTGCCCAGTGCCTGGCGCACCTCGGCCAGGGTTCCGGTCTTCTCAGCGCTGGCGCCTCCCACCAGAATCAGTACCTTGGCCTGGATGGGTACCAGCTTGGCCAGGTCGGCGATTCGGTCTTTGCCGAAAACTATGTGCGTGGGGTTGTGAAAGTCAAAGTTCAGCATGGCAATCCTTATGTTGGTGGATTTGGAGTTGAGGTCAATGACCAATCAAAGTAGACCGGTCGGCTGGTAAATTTGAAAGAAAAATTTGGCTTAAGGGTGTTTCAAATGCCGGGCGGACCGAGCAGCCATTCGGTGCTGCGCGTGGCGTGTTCAAACGGGCTGCCGTCACGGCGCAGCTTGGCCAGCAGGCTGGCACCGAGCCAAAGCTCGTACAGGGTCAGGGCCGTTGTGTCGGCTACCAGCGTGCGCGGGACGGATCCATCTTCACGGGCCTCTTCCAGGCATTGGGCAATGCGCTGCACGACCCGGTCGGTGCCATCGCGCAGGGCCAGGCGCATGGTTTCCGAGATATCGGCCACCTCGGCGCTGAGCTTGACGATCAGGCATTTGGCACCGGACACGCTACAACCGTCCGAACTGATGCCGCATTGCGTGACGTTCCAATAGGACCAGTAGCGCATCAAACGCGCACGTGCCGGTGTGCCATCAGCCTTGAGCAAGACGTCAAGCCGATGCAGGTACTGGTCCAAATAGCGCACCAGCAACTCCTCGCCAAAGCGTTCTTTCGAGCCGAAGTAGTGATAAAACGAACCCTTGGGCACGCCCGCCGCGGTCAGGATTTCCGCCAGACCCACCCCGACGAACCCTTTGTTCGCGATGAGGCGCTCCCCGCAATCGAGGATGTGGTTTTTGGCGGCGGATTGATCAATGACCATGGGTGAATTATGTTTCAAGTAGACCGGTCGTCTATTGGTTTTGCACATAAAGAACACCAATTTAATGGGGTCTTTACGCCCGCCCGCCGGGTTCGTCTGCGTTCAAGACGCTATCAAGCGAGCGCCGCCTCGCCCCCCAGTGCCTCCAGCAAATCCGGCAGCAGTTTGCGCAGCTCGCCGGTGGCAATCGCCGTGTCGGCGTCAAAGCCGTCGTCCTTGCCGGCTGATGTCTTCTCGAACACCACATCCAGAAACGCCAGTTTCTTGATCTGCAAGCCCTCAGTCAGTACAAACGACACGCGACTGTCCCAGGTTAGCGCCAGTCGGGTCGGCAGCTTGCCGCTTTCAACGTATTGACGAACCTCGTCGGTGTCCAGCGGGTGGCGCGTATAGCGCACCACCGCCTTGGATTCATCGGCCGCTTTCAGCTCGCACTCGCGGTCTACCGTGAAGCCGGCCGGCGGCTCCTGGGTAATCAACCACTCGGACATGGCCGCCGTGGGCGACACCTTGGTGTCGATCAAGGCCACCGCCAGCCCGGCGAGCGACTTCACCAGCATCGTCACGACTTCATCGGCGCGGGCCTGACTGCCGGCATCGATCACCAGCAGGCTCGCCTCGGGGTCAATCCAGACCGCAACCGACGATTCCTTGCTGAAAGCCAGCGGCAACAACTCAAGCTTGATGTCGTCCTTGATTTCGCGGGTCTCCTTTTTGCCCGGTTTGCGCCCGGTGGTGGCCTCAATATGGGCCAAACGCTCCTCGGCCTTGCGCTTGATCACCGAACCGGGCAGGGCCCGGGTCTCGATCATCAGCTTGAGGATCAGCTGCCCACCCACGGACTCCACCAGCGGGCCATGGGCCTCGCCCCGGGGTTCAACCCAGCCAATGGATTTCTCCTGACTGGCACCACATGGCACAAAGCGCGCGCTGTCGAGGCTGTCCTCGATTTGCGCCACTGAGGCGGACCATCCCGGCCCGATTCGATACATGATCACGTTCTTGAACACTGGCACCCTTTTTTGACGATTGATTTAACTTCTGAACGGCTAATCATCCCATCAAATTCCCGCGAAATTGGTAACGCAACTTTACAAACCCTCAATCAAGCGTCATGCTGCAGATACAGAAGAAGCACAAACTTGCTCCCAACCTGATGCCAAGTTCTGTGCGTCAGACCTAACCCAAAGGACACTCACATGAAATCAGTTTTCAAACCCCTTCTGCTCGCCGGCCTGCTGGCCACGGCAGGTTTTGCCGCCTTTTCACAAGCCCCGGCGGGTGGCGAACGCGGCGGCATGATGGACGCAAGCGGCCTCATGCATGAGGGCGGGCACCATGACCGCATGGGCAAAATGGACCCGGCGAAGATGCAGGCAAGGATGGACAAACGCAATGCCAAACTCAAGGCAGTGCTCAAGCTCACGCCGGCCCAGGAAGGCGCATGGACCACCTATACCGCCGCCATGAAATTCCCGGCTGACCTGGTGGCCAAACGCCCGGATCGCGCTGAGATCGACAAGCTGACAACGCCTGAGCGTATCGACAAAATGAAGGCCCTGCGCACCCAGCACATGACCGACATGAACACCGCCATGGACAAGCGTGGCGAAGCGACCAAAGTGTTTTATGCCACGCTGACGCCCGAACAGCAAAAGGTATTTGACGCCAGGGCCACGCGCCACCATGGCTTTGAGGGCAAACAGCACGGCCCGCGGGACGGCAAAGCGCCGGTCCAGCCCAAACCACAACCAGGTGTCCAAATAAGCAAGTAAATACCTGCAGTCAACCGGGGCCGGGCTTCGCAAGCAGCGAAGCCCGGCCTTGTTTCATTCAGGCCAGCAGTTTTTTCAGTTCGCCGCTGTCAATCAGCCGGCTCAGGTCATCGGCACCGCCCACCAGCACCCCTTTCACAAAGACCATCGGCATGGTCGGCCAACCGGTCCACAGTTTGAGCGCATTGCGCTGGCGCCAGTTGTTGAAATAATTGCCGTATTCCAGGTACTGATACGCCACCCCGGCAGCGTCCAGCGCTTTGCGCGCCTTTTTCGGAAACGGGTTCAGGCCCATGCCCACCACGACCACGGGATGCTTCGCCACGGCGGCCTGTACCTCGCGCACAATGCTTCGTTCGTGGCTGGCAATCTTCTCTCTTATGGCGGGGTGAATGCTGGATTCATCAAGTATGGGGCGGGGCATGGCGATCTCCTGGGGGCGGCAAAGCCGACATTATGCGATCCCTGCTGCCGCGACACCAATGACTACGCTCAAGCCTTAAAATCGCAGCACTCATGAACACACCACCAACCCAGGTTCCGGCCACTTCCCCAACCCGCGTCATGCCCGGCATACGCCTCATCACCCTGCCGGAACAGGAGTCGCACTGATGTTCGGTTATTCGGAAGAACAAATCGCCGCCTTCGGCCTGACCTTCGGCGTGGGCGGCTTCATGCTCTACATGCTGTTCATCATCGGCCATCTGGCCTGGGAATCCAAAGCCGGCAAATTTGGCACTTTTGTCCTGTTTGTGGGTCTGGCCTTCGGCATGAGCGGCTTCGTGGTGAAATACGTGATCCAGTGGGCTATCGGCATCAAGTGAGCGACAGACAAATGTCTTTCGTGCCAGCGCCCGATTTTTTCGCGGGGACTTCCTTGAAGCCCAGTTCTTTGGCCAGTTTGAGCATCCGCTCGTTGTAATCCAGCACGCTGGCCACCAGCCGCTGCGTCCCTTGGGTACGCAGATAGGCAATCATTTTTTGCATCAACAAGCGCCCCAGGCCGCTGCCCTTGAGCTCGGAACGCACGATCACGCCAAACTCCGCCGCGATGTTGTCAGGGTCAGCCATGGCGCGCACCACGCCCTGGGTTTGCAGCTGGCCATCCGGCCCGGGGGCGAGCGCCACAAAGGCCATTTCGCGTGCGTAATCAATTTGCACCATCCGCGCCAGCTCGCTGCGTTCCATGGCGCGCTTGCTGTAGAACACCCGCATCCGGACGTCTTCCGGGTCGAGATGTTGCAAAAACTCCATGTGCAGCGCCTCGTCTTCCGGCCGAATCGGCCGCAAACACAGTGTGTGCCCCTGCCACTGCACCGTTTCCTCCAGCTGCACGGGATAAGGCCGGATCGCAAAGTTGTTCGCTCCGGCCGGCGCTTTGGCACTCAGGCGGATGCGCGCATCGAGCGCCATGGCGCCTTCAAAGTTGACGATCAGGGGATTGATGTCCAGCTCGGCAATCTCCGGGATTTCGGCCAGCAACTGCGAGACCGCCACCAGCACCCCATACAGTGCGGCCTCGTCAACGGCGGGCGTGTCGCGCCAGCCGGCCAGCAGGCGCGCCACCCGGGTCCGCGAAACCAGTGCCCGCGCCAGCGGCACATTCAGGGGCGGCAAGGCCACCGCCCGGTCGGCCATGACTTCAACCGCTGTGCCGCCCTGGCCAAACAGGATGACCGGGCCAAACACGCTGTCGATCGTGCTGCCCACAATCAGCTCCTGCGCATGCAGTCGCCGCACCATGGCCTGCACCGTGAAGCCCTGAATGCGCGCCGTGGGATGCTGGCGCTGCACGCGCGCCAGCATGGTCTGGGCGGCCTCGCGCACCTCGCTCTCGTCCTGCAAGTTGAGGGCGACACCCCCCACGTCTGACTTGTGTGAAATATCGTCCGACAAAATCTTCAGAACCGCCGGAAAGCCCATTGCAACGGCGGCCTTGGCCGCCGCCTCCGGCGTGGCGTCCACGCGCTGTGTCGGCACCACCGGAATGTGGCAGGCCTCCAGCACCGCCTTGGCTTCGGGTTCGGTCAGCATCTCGCGGCCACTGGCCAGCGCCGCTTGCACCAGGGCCTTGATGGCCGCCGTGTCAGGGCGCAAGCCCGGCAGCAAGGCCGGGGGTGCTTCCGTCAACTCGGCCTGGTTGCGCCGATAGCGCTGCAACATGGAAAACGCGCGCACCGCCTGCTCCGGGGTGTCGAAGTTGGCAATGCCGGCGTCCTGAAATAGCTGGCGCGCTTCGGCGACCGCCCGGTCACCCAGCCAGCAGCTCATCAGGCGCGGAGGCGCATAAGCGTCATGCTGTGCCAGCGGCACCAGGGCCCGCGCAATGTCGGCACTGGACACAATGGCGGTTGGTGCGTGGATAAACAGCACCGCTCCCATCGCCGGATCGTCATTCAGCACCTGCAGGGCCTGCACATAACGCCCCACCGGCGCATCGCCAATGATGTCCACCGGATTACCGTGCGACCAGTTGGCTGGCAGTACCGCATCGAGCCGCTGTCGTGTCGTCGCACTGAGTTCTGACAGCTTCACGCCAGCATAGGCTGCGGCGTCGGCCGCCATGACACCGGCGCCGCCGCCATTGGTCAATATCGTGAGCGAGTCGCTGGTATTGGTGCGGAAACGCGACAGCGTTTCCGCTGCCAAAAAAAGCTCCTGCAAGGTATTGACCCGCAACATGCCGGCGCGGTCAATCGCGGCATCAAACACCCTGTCCGAGCCGGCCAGTGCCCCGGTGTGCGAGGCCGCCGCCAGCTGACCCTGGGGCGAGCGCCCGGCCTTCACCACAATCACCGGTTTGTTGCGCGCCGCGGCCCGTGCTGCGGACATGAATTTGCGGGGCGACTCTATGGATTCGGCATACAACAAAATGGCACGCGTTTTCGGGTCGCTGGCCAGGTAGTCCAGCATGTCGCCAAAGTCCACGTCGGCGTGTTCGCCCAGTGACACAAAATGCGAAAAACCGATGCCCTGCCCTTGTGCCCAGTCCAGCATGGCGGTCACCAAGGCACCGGACTGCGACACAAACGCCAGCTCACCCGGCAGCGCATCAATGTGGGCAAAGCTCGCATTCAGGCCTTTGTGCGGCGACAGCAGCCCAATACAGTTGGGCCCCAGTATGCGTAACAAGTGACGCCGCGCTGCATCCAGCATGGCCTGCTTCTGCGTGGCCTCCATGCCGGCAGTCATCACCACGGCGGCGCGCGTACCCAGGCGCCCTAATTCCTCAATCAGTCCGGGCACGGTGGCCGGTGGGGTACAGATCACCGCCAGGGCGGGCACTGCCGGTAAATCGGAGGCCCGGGCCACCACCGCACGCCCAGCGAGTTCACGGTACTTGGGATTGACGGCGTAGAGCTCGCCTTTGTAGCTGCCCGAAATCAGGTTGTGCCAGACTGTGGCACCGACACTGCCCACACGCAGCGAGGCGCCAAAGACAGCAACCGAGGCCGGTTCAAACAAGGAATCGAGGTTACGGATACTCATTGATCAACCCCTTTATGGTTCAGCCCAGCGGACGCACACCGATCAGCAAGCCATGCAGCCAGAGCGCAAAGGCCATCCACAGGCCCACGCCCACCGCCACCGTGATGCCGGTGGCGCCTGCGGTGCCACGCGGGTACTGTGTGCCGGCCACACGATCGCGCCGGCGCGCGGCGCGGAAATCAAACATAGCCCAGACCAGAAACGAGCCAAACAACACCAGATGACCGATGTTGCCATTGGACAGCAAATGCGCCAGGGCCCAGAGCATGACGCCCAGCACCATGGGGTGATGCATGCGGGCTTTGATGCCGTTACCCGGCACATAGGCCGCCACCAGCAACACGAAGGAAATCAGGGTCAGGAGCGAAGCCAGATGGCGCATGCTCCCCGGGGGGCTCCACAACTGCACCGGTTGCTGCCGCGCCAAGCCAAAGCCCCACACGATCAAGCCGAAACCGATCCCTGACGCCACAGCGTACAGCCCCTTCCATGGCAACACGCCGATGCGCGCCCGGGTTTGGGTACGCCAGCCGTCGGCCACGATGCGCACCGAATGGACACCCAGAAAAATGACCAGACCCAGAATCAAATATGGCATAGAGATCCTAATCAGTTGCGGCCAGAACTTATGCACCCAGCACGCGGTTTTTACCAGAACGCTTCGCCAGATACATGGCCTGGTCGGCTCGTTTAATGGCGTCGGGGCCGGTTTCGTCGACCGCCAGTTGCGCCACACCGGCGCTGAAGGTGATCAAAATTTTCTCGGCGCCGGTCAAAAAGAAACGCGTCGTCAGTTCGCGCTGCAAGCGCATCATGGCTTCAACCCCTTTGTCCAGTGGCGTGTCGGGCAGCAAAAGAACAAACTCTTCACCACCATAGCGCGCCAGCGTGTCCTGCGGCCGCATGACCTCGCGCGCCACAGCCGCCAGGTGCGTCAGCGCCTCGTCGCCTGTGGCGTGCCCCAACTTGTCGTTGATTTTCTTGAAGTTGTCAATGTCCAGCAGCGCCATGCACAAGGGTGTTTCCTTGCGTCGTACATGGGACACTTCGCGATTCAATGCCTCGTCCAGGCCCTGGCGATTCAGCGCGCCGGTCAGCGGGTCATGCCGTGCCTGGGCACTGACACGGTCCAGTTCCTGATGCAGTTTGGAAAGCTCGGCTTCGGTGGTTTGCGCCTTTTCCCGCATGCCGCGCAGCTCATCCCGTGCCGTCAGGCTGTCGTGTGCCATGGTGCGGGTCGCGCCCACCACCTCTTTCAATACCGGCGCAATTTCAGCAATGGTTTTGGCCTGCTCGATCAGGCGCGCATTCTCTTCCATCTGCCCGTGGTACGCGCTGGTGGATTCTGTCATTTGAGACAGCCGCTCAATGAAGGTGGCCAGCATCTGGCGCATGTCTTCCTGCGCTTCCTGCGCCCGGCCTTTGGCTTCGGTCTGCTTGAAAATCACATCTCTCAAACGACGTTCCACATCATCGAGCCGGCGCAAAGTAAGCGGCGGCGTCGAAGCCGTCAGCAGGGCCTCAATTTGACCCTGGAGCCAACGATCATCCAGACTGAGTTCGCCAATGTTTTCGATGACCAGGTGCAGCAGTTTGAGCAGCGTGACCTTGATCTCGGCCTGATCTTCCGCTGCAAATGAAAGCCGGTTGCCAAAGTTGCCCAGCATCAGCTTGACCGCCAGCACATCCACCTCCGGCTGGCGCATGGCGGTGAGCAAGGTCTGGGTTTGCTCGGCAAAACGGGCATCGTCGGTCCCCAGCGCGGGCAGTGCGTACTCAATCAGCCGTGCAATCTGTTCAAGAAAATCAGTCGTCAGGGCCGGTGCGCTGACAGAGAATGAAACCGGCGCCAGAGATTCGACAACGGCCGGTACAGCGGCCGGCGGGCTGAAACCACCATAAGCCATCAGGGCACTTTTTACGCCCTCCCAGTTCAGTTGCCGGATAGCGGAATCCAGCAAGCCACGCTGCTTTTGCTGTCCGGGTGTTTTGGTGGGCAAGGCCTGGGCAATGTCACGCAGCCGGTCTGCTGGAAACGGGGCTTCCGTGGGTACCCCCGCAACTTCACTGTAAATCATCTGGTAATTGGCCGGGGTGGGCGCCATCTTGCGCGCGGTCAGCTGCTTGAGCGTTTCGCGCGCAATTTCAAAAGGCTTCCTGTTATCCATGATTATTTCTTTTGCTATAAATTTAATAGCTACCTACGCATATTCGACGGGGGCTAGAGCTAAATATGACCATTAAACGGGCAAGACATCCATGCCAACCCAAAAAAGCGCTTGAGTTCAGCCAGGAGATAAGCCCCACCTGCCCCAAGTAGTCAATTCAGGATAACACCAAGAATCCGCAGCGCAATTGTGATGAACGCGAGAGGCCGGAAAGGACAACACTGTGAATAGTTCTGGCATAAGGTCGCAGTTATCCACAGAACATCACGGAAAACAAAAATTATCCAATTTCCGGGTACACCTTGAAAGCAGGGACACCCACATGGGTTAACAGCACGTAAGTCCTTGATATGAAGCAGGAAAACGGGGTTACCCACAGACCAGCGCGATCCTTATCTACTACTACTATGTATTAATAGAAGAAATAGATAAGAAAGCAAAGAAACTTCCTTCAAGCCAAAGCTCGTTTTTCGGGTCATTCAGTGACACCACTATCGCCTGCATAGGGGCACTGCTGCTGATTTCGATGCCCCTTCTTTGGCGAGCGTCGTCAAAATGGCTTGTTATGTCTGCAAGACAAAGGCATGCCCAGATCGTCAAATTGATTGGAACGGCACGTCAAGTCCCCATAAATTGAGTGGCGAAGGTGGCGTGCAAACGCGACTAGACCCGCAATGTTGCATTGCAGGGTAAAACTTCCAAGGAAACTACCGTGGCCGGCATCCTTGCCAACCATAAGAAACCTATCTCGCAGGCATTGGAGCTGCCGTGGAAGGCGTCACTCAGCCTCCCAGATAGGCTTCTTCCACTTTGGGGTCGGCCAGCAGGTTCGGGCCAGTATCAGCCAGCACGATCTTGCCGGTTTCGATGACAAAGCCGTGGCGGGCGATTTTCAGCGCCTGGCGCACGTTCTGCTCGACCAGCAGGATAGTGAGGCCGCTGCGGTTAATCTGCACCAGCGTGCGAAAAATCTCTTGCACCAGGATCGGCGCCAGTCCCATCGAAGGTTCGTCGAGCAGCAACAGTTTGGGTTTGGCCATCAAGGCGCGGCCGATCGCCAGCATTTGTTGTTCGCCGCCCGAGAGGTTGCCGGCGAACTGGTCGGCCCGGTCTTTGAGGCGCGGGAACAGGTGGTAGACCTCTTCCAATGAATTGGCGATACCGGCCTGGTCCTTGCGCGTGCAGGCGCCCAGCAAGAGATTCTCAGCCACCGTGAGGGTGGTCAGGATGGCCCGGCCTTCCGGAACCTGCACCACACCGCGCTGGACGATCTGGTGTGGGGCGAGGCGGGTGATGTCCTCGCCCTGAAACTCGACGCTGCCACGCACCGGCTTGAGCAGGCCCGAGAGCGCCAGCAGCGTGGTGCTCTTGCCGGCACCGTTGGCGCCGACGAGGGCTGTGATCTCGCCGCTGTTGAGTTCAAAGGTGAGGCCCTTGACGGCCTCGATGTGGCCGTAAGCAACGGCCAGGTCATTCACGCGAAGGGAAACACTCATGCTGCATCCTCCTTGCCAAGGTAGGCTTCAATCACTTCCGGATTGTTGCGCACTTCGTCTGGCGTGCCCTCGGCGATGATGCGGCCGAAATTGAGCACGGCAATGCGGTCGCACAAGCCCATGACAAAGCGCATATCGTGTTCGATCATGAAGACGCCGTAGCCACGGTCGCGGATGTTGCGAATTTCTTCCATAAGGATGGTTTTTTCCGATGGATTCATGCCGGCGACCGGCTCATCAAGGAGCAGCAACTTGGGCTCGGTGGCCAGGGCGCGGGCGAACTCCAGTTTGCGCTGGTCGCCGTAGGAAAGATTGTCGGCCAGCATGCTGGCCTTGTGGTCGAGTCCAACCCAGGTCAGCAGTTCCAGGGCCCGTTCGCGCGCCTTTTTTTCGGCGGCACGGTAGGCCGGGGTATTGAAGAAGAGTGAGATGCCGCCGTAGTTCAGGTGATCATGCAGGCCGACCATGACGTTTTCCAGCAGATCCATTTCCTTGAAGATGCGGATATTCTGAAAAGTGCGCGCGATGCCACGATGCGTGATGCGGTGTGATGGCAAGCCGATCAGGTTTTCGCCCTGAAACTCGATGCTGCCGCTGTTCGGCTGCAGCAGGCCCGTAATCAGGTTAAAGACGGTGGTCTTGCCGGCGCCGTTGGGGCCAATCAGCCCGTAAATGCTGCCAGCGGGCACTTCAAAACTGACGTCCTGCAAAACGTGCAAGCCGCCGAAATGTTTACCGAGGTGGTGAATGGAAAGCAGATTGGCGCTCATGCTCGGCCTCCCTTGTTGCGATTTAGCCAGGCCCGGATGCGGCGCGGCTCCCAAATACCCTTGGGCAGGAAGAGCACGACCAGTACCAGCACGGCACCGTTCACCAGTGAACGGAAGTCGTGCAGGAAGCGCAGCAGTTCCGGCAGCAGGGCCAATACCGTGGCGCCGAGCATTGGGCCGAACAAGCCGGAGGTGCCGCCAAGCACCGTCATGGTCAGAATATCGACCGCATTTTCGAAGCCATATTCGCGTGGGCTGATGAAAAAGGTGAAGTGGGCATTGAGGGCCCCGGCCACGCCAGCGATGAAGGCGCCTAGAACGAAGGCCAGCAGTTTGTAACGATCGACGTCGATGCCCATCAGGCGGGCTGCCACTTCGTCTTCCTTGATCGCCTCGAAGGCGCGGCCAACCTTGGAGCGGCGCAGGCGGGTCAAGCCGTAGACGGTCAACGCCAGCAGCAGGACGATGTGCCAGCCTTCGGTGACGAGCGGAATGCCATTGAGGCCCTCGGGGCCGCCGGTGATATCGAGGTTGAGGATGGTGATGCGAACCACCTCGCCGAAGGCCAGCGTGGCCATCGCCAGGTAGACGCCTGAGAGGCGAAGCACCGGGGCGCCGATGATCAGCGCCACCAGGGCGGGTGCCACACCGCCCGCCAGCAGGACGGCCGGGAAAGCCCATCCCAGATGCAGCGTGAGCAAGGCGGACGCATAAGCGCCGATGCCCATGAAGGCGGCATTGGCCAGCGACAGCAAGCCGCAGGAAAGGGTGAGCCAGATCGACAGCGCTAACAGCGAATGCACCCCCACCGTGAACACCAGGGTGCTGTAGGTGGACCAGAAATCATTGAGCCATTCCATTACGCTTTCCTTTCCAGCTTGCGTCCGAACAGCCCTGAAGGCCGCACCAGCAGGATCAGGAAGAGCAGGCCGAAGGCCACGGCATCGCCCATCTGACTCGACAGATAGGCCTTGCTGAGGACCTCGGCAAAACCCAGAAAGAGGCCGCCGATGAGCGCGCCGCGAATGTCCCCCATACCGCCAAGAATGATCACGGCGATGCCTTTATGCAAAATGGGCTGGCCCATTTGCGGCGTGATGGCGTTGAAGTCGAGGCCAATCAGGACGCCGGCGATGCCGCCGAGCGCCGCCGCCACAAAGGAGGTGATGTGGAACAGGCCCTCGACATTGATGCCGAGCAGCCAGGCCGCTTTAGGCGACTCGGCGATAGCGCGCAAGGCGCGGCCGAGTTGCGTGCGCTTGAGGATGGTGAACAGCACCGCCATCAGCACGAAGGCGATGGCGACGATGGCGATTTCCAGCGCCCGTACGTGCACGCTGCCGATCACGAACTCGCCGGCCGGCAGGGTTTCCTCGGGGAAGCGCAAAGCCTCCGCGCCGAACAGGCCTTGTGCCGTCGTGGTCAGCATGATGCCGACACCGATGGTGGCGATCATCGGAATCAGGTGCGGCGCATTGCGCACGCGCAGCGGCTTGAGGATCAGCACATCGACCAGCAAGCCCAGCGTACCGCTGACCAGCATGGCGCCGATCATGGCCAGCCATAGCGGCGCGTCGAAGCGGGTGACGAGGGCAAGGGCGGCGTAGCTGCCGACCATGAACACGGCCCCATGCGACAGATTGATGACGGCCAGCACACCGAAAACGAGGGTGAAACCCAGGGCAAACAGCGCATAGACGCTGCCGAGCGTCAGGGCGTTGAGGAGTTGTTGTTCAAGCATCGGAGAATTTTGTCGGTAGGGCGAAAGACAGCCCAAAAAGCAATGCGGGGCAGATTTTCATCGGCCCCGCATGATGGGTTGTGCTGGCTTACTTGCCGTCGTACAAGGTGAACTTGCCGCCTTTGACCACGTAGATGAATGGTTTCTGGTCGGCATCCCAACCGCCGACCTTGCCATCTTTGGTCTTGGCCGGACGGAACTTGAAGGGACCGGTCGCGCCGTTGATCGCGGCTTTAGGCAGGGCGTTTTTGAGCGCCTCACGGTCGGCACTCAGGTCGCCAGTGAACTTGATGTCCTTCAGCGCGGCGGCGGCAATGTAGACCGCGTCGTAGCCTTGGGCTGCAAACTGGTTGGGCTCCGTGTTGTACTTCTTCAGGTACTCGGCGACGAAAGCCTTGTTGGCCGGGGCCGGGTTGGTATTCGACCACGGGCTGCCGACGAAGGTACCTTCACCGGCCAGCTTGGAGATTTCAAACAGCTTGGGTGAGTTGAAGCCATTGCCGCCGATGAAGGGCGCCTTGATACCCAAGCCACGTGCCTGGGTCATGATGTTGGCAGCCTCTTCCGCGAGGCAGGAGCAAATCACCGCGTCGGGGGCGGAAGCCTTGATCTTGGTTAGTTGCGCCTTGAAGTCGACATCGCCCTTGACGTAGGTTTCAGTCGTGGTGACGGGCAGTTTGCGTTCTGCGAGCACAGTCTTGAAGACGTCGTAGCCACTCTTGGTAAAGGCGTCGTCATTGCCGTAAATGACGGCAACTTTTTTGATGTTGTAGTGCTTCGCAGCGGTGGCGACAGTCACCGGCAATACATCGGACTCCATCACTGAATTGCGAAAGACGTAGGGGCCGATGTCCGTGATGCCGTTGGCGGTGTTGGAGGTGCCAAAGATCACGGTTTTGGCACCATTGGCAACCGGGCCGCCTGCAAACATCGAGTTGGACAGGGTGGGGCCGAAGATCATCAGCACTTTGTCCTGGAAGATCAACTTTTTGACAACGTTGATGGCTTCTTCCTTCTTGCCCTGTTCGTCTTCGATGACGAGCCGGATCTTGTTGCCGTTGATGCCGCCTTTGGCGTTGATTTCATCAGCGGCCAACTGCAGGCCGTTGCGGATGGCCACGCCATATTGGGCGGCGCCGCCGGACAGGGCTTCTGCCACCCCAAACTTGATGTCGGCGGCCTGAGCGATGCCAGCACCGGCGAGGGCGCTAACCAGGGCAAGGGATTTGGGGAGGAAGTGCATGGATTCTCCAGTTAATGTCGAGGGGGATTCGGGTGGGCGATGAATGCCAGACAATTTTAAATGTCAATATTCCCGGCACGCAGCGCGTTGGTTTCGATGAATTCGCGGCGGGGTTCCACCTCGTCGCCCATCAGCATGGTGAACACGCGGTCGGCTTCGATGGCGTCGTCGATTTGCACCTTGAGCAGGCGGCGCACGGAGGGGTCCATGGTGGTTTCCCACAGCTGCGAGGGATTCATTTCACCCAGGCCTTTGTAGCGCTGGCGCGAGGTGGCGTGTTCGGCTTGGGCAATCAGCCAGGCCATGGCTTCGCGGAAGTCGGTCACTTTTTCTTCTTTTTGCCGTTCGCCTTCACCGCGCATCACTTTGGCGCCTTCGCTTAACAAGCCCTTGAAGGTGTTGGCCGCTTCAGCCAGTGCTGCATAGTCAGAGCCGTGGACAAAGTCCTGCGTCAGCACGCTGCTCTTGACGTTGCCATGGTGGCGGCGGCTGATGCGCAGAATGGGTTTGTCGGTGCGCACGTCAAATTCACCGGCGACTTCGGCATCGGGCAGCTTGGCTTGCAGGGCAGACGCCGAAATTTCGGCGTCTGCCACCGTGTCCAGGTTCAGGGCCACGCCATCGGCCACCGAGCGCAGTGCTTCGGAGTCCATGAAGTTTTTCAAGCGCGCAATCACGTTTTGCGCCACCTGGTGCTTGCGCGCCAGCTCGGCCAGCGTGTCGCCGCTGATGGTGGTTCCGTTTTCGCCACCGGTGTGCACCGACGCATTGACCAGTGCAATACGCATCAGGAAGCTGTCCAGCGCGGGAGCGTCTTTGAGGTACAGCTCTTCTTTGCCTGCCTTCACTTTGTACAAGGGCGGCTGGGCAATGTAGATGTGGCCGCGCTCGACCAGTTCGGTCATCTGGCGGTAGAAGAAGGTGAGCAGCAGTGTGCGGATGTGGGCGCCGTCAACGTCGGCATCGGTCATGATGATGATGCGGTGGTAGCGCAGCTTGGCGACGTTGAAGTCGTCGTTGCCGGTGGTGCCACCGGCCTTGCCGATGCCGGTACCCAATGCGGTGATGAGCGTCAGAATTTCGTTGCTGGTCAGCAGCTTTTCATAGCGGGCTTTTTCCACGTTCAAAATCTTGCCGCGCAGAGGCAAAATCGCCTGGAATTTACGGTCGCGACCTTGCTTGGCAGAGCCGCCGGCGGAGTCGCCCTCGACAATGTAGATTTCGCACATGGCCGGGTCTTTTTCCTGACAGTCAGCCAGCTTGCCGGGCAGGCCCATGCCGTCGAGCACGCCTTTGCGGCGTGTCATGTCGCGCGCCTTGCGGGCCGCTTCGCGGGCTCGGGCCGCTTCGATGATCTTGCCGACGATGATCTTGGCATCGGCCGGGCGCTCTTGCAGGTAGTCGTGCAGCAGGCGGCTGACGATGTCTTCCACCGGGCCGCGCACTTCGGAGCTCACCAGCTTGTCTTTGGTCTGGCTGCTGAACTTGGGCTCGGGGACTTTGACGCTGAGCACGCAGCACAGGCCTTCACGCATGTCGTCGCCGGTGACTTCAACCTTGGCCTTCTTGGCCATTTCGCTGTCGTCAATGTACTTGTTGATGACCCGTGTCATGGCAGCACGCAGGCCGGTCAGGTGGGTGCCACCGTCGCGCTGGGGGATGTTGTTGGTGAAGCACAGCACCTGCTCGTTGTAGCCGCTGTTCCACTGCATCGCCACCTCGACACCGATGTTGGTGTTCTGGTCGCTCTGGCGGTCGCCCATGGCGTGGAAGATGTTGGGGTTCAACACCGTCTTGCCTTTGTTGATGAAGTTGACAAAGCCCTTGACGCCGCCGGCACCCGAGAAGTCGTCTTCTTTGCCCGTGCGCTCGTCTTTGAGGCGAATTTTGACGCCGTTGTTCAAAAAGCTGAGTTCGCGCAGGCGCTTGCTCAAAATTTCGTAGTGGAAGTCGGAGTTGGTCTGGAAAATCTCCAGGTCCGGCGAAAAGTGCACCTCGGTACCGCGTTTTTCGGTCTCGCCAATCACTCGCATGGGGGACACTTCGACGCCGTTCACGACCTCGATCAGGCGGTTCTGCACAAAGCCCTTGCTGAACTCCATGACGTGCACTTTGCCGTCACGCCGGATCGTCAGGCGCAACATTTTGGACAGCGCATTGACGCAGCTCACGCCCACGCCGTGCAGGCCGCCGGAGACTTTGTAGCTGTTCTGGTTGAACTTGCCGCCGGCGTGCAGTTCGGTCAGTGCGATCTCAGCCGCCGAGCGCTTGGGCTCATGTTTGTCGTCCATTTTGACGCCGGTCGGAATGCCGCGTCCGTTGTCCACCACTGACACAGAGTTGTCGGAATGGATGGTGACCAGGATGTCGTCGCAATGGCCAGCCAGTGATTCGTCAATCGAGTTGTCCACCACTTCGAACACCAGATGGTGCAGTCCGGTGCCGTCCGAGGTGTCGCCGATGTACATGCCGGGGCGTTTGCGCACCGCCTCCAAGCCTTCCAGAATCTGGATCGAGCCTTCGCCATAGGCTTCGGACGCGCCGGCCTGGTGGGCGTCGATGGTGGGCTGGAAGTTGGAGCTGTCGACGGTTCCCTCGCCCGTGTTTACGGCATCCTCACCGTTTTCCGGGGTCTGAACTGGCTTGTTTTCTTCGGTCATGGCTAACTTCTCTAACGATTTCTCAAACTCTTGAATGACCAAACCCGCAATGAACTTTTCGTTGATCGCGGGTTCGGGCTTTGTAGGGCAACAAATTTTGCGGCGTCAAATCCGCATGGGCATCACCACGTATTTGAAGGTGGCGTTGTCGGGGATGGTGAACAGCGCTGAACTGTTGCCGTCGGATAGTTCCAGCTTTACCATTTCCTGGCTCATGTTGGTCAGCGCATCAATGAGGTAGGTCACATTGAACCCGATCTCGATGCTGTCACCGCCGTAATCAATATCCAGCTCGTCCACTGCCTCTTCCTGCTCGGCATTGTTGGACGCTACACGCAGGGTGCCGGGCTCGATGTTCAAGCGCACACCCTTGAACTTGTCGCTGGTCAAAATGGCGGTGCGCTGCAGGGTGGCCAGCAGGGCCACGCGGCCCAGCGTGATGCTGTTTTTGTGGTTTTTGGGAATGACGCGGTTGTAGTCGGGGAACTTGCCTTCGACCAGCTTGGTGACAAACTCCATGCCACCAAAGCTGAACTTGGCCTGGTTATTGGCAAATTGCATTTCGATCGCGCCGTCTGCGTCGCTCAACAGGCGTTGCAGTTCGATCACCGTTTTGCGCGGCAAAATAACTTCTTGCTTGGGCACGTCCACATCCAGTGTGGCGGAAGCAAAGGCCAGACGGTGGCCATCGGTTGCCACCAGGCTCAGCTGCTTGCCTTCGGCGACGAACAGAATGCCGTTGAGGTAGTAGCGGATGTCATGCACGGCCATGGCAAACGACACCTGGCTCAGCAGGTCTTTCAGTGTCTTTTGTGGCACGCTGAATACCGGGCCAAAGTTGGCCGCTTCCTGCACCAGCGGAAAGTCTTCGGCGGCCATGGTTTGCAGGGTGAACTTGCTTTTACCACCCTTGAGGATGAGCTTGGCGGCGCTCGATTCCAGCGAGACCGTCTGATCCGACGGCATGGTGCGCAGAATATCGATCAGCTTGCGCGCACCCACGGTGGTGGTGAAGTTGCCCGTATCGCCATCCAGTTCAGCCGTGGTGCGGATCTGGATTTCGAGATCGCTGGTGGTGAGTTGCAGTGATGTGCCCGTTTTGCGAATCAGCACGTTGGCCAGAATGGGCAAGGTGTGCCGACGCTCTACGATGCCCGCGACCGATTGCAGTACCGATAGAACTTTGTCTTGTGTGGCCTTCAGGACGATCATGTCAACCTCTTGTTTAATATCAATAATTCAAATCAACAACGGACAGGGGCGCGTATTTTTTCACTACCGCCATTTTCCACTTTTTATTCCGGCTATCAGCCCTTGAGCGTCTGTTCCAGCACGTGAAGTTGCTGGTTCAGCTCGGTCATTTGCTGGCGCTCGCCGCCAATCTTGCGTACGGCGTGCAAAACGGTGGTGTGGTCGCGTCCACCAAACAATTCTCCAATTTCCGGGAGGCTTTTTTGTGTCAGCTCTTTAGCCAGGTACATGGCAATCTGGCGCGGCCGGGCAATGCTGGCAGGCCGCTTCTTGGAATACATGTCCGCGATTTTGATTTTGTAGTAGTCCGCCACCGTTTTCTGGATGTTTTCCACCGAAATCTGGCGGTTCTGGATCGACAGCAGGTCGCGCAGGGCTTCCCGGGCCAGCAGAATCGAGATTTCCTTCTGGTTAAAACGGGAGTAAGCCAGAATTTTGCGTAAAGCGCCTTCCAGCTCGCGCACGTTGGACCGCACATTTTTGGCCACGAAGAATGCCACTTCTTCCGGCATATCGATGCCTTCAACCCGCGCCTTGTTGATCAGAATGGCGACCCTCATTTCAAGTTCGGGCGGTTCGATGGCCACCGTCAGCCCGGAATCAAAGCGCGACACCAGACGTTCGTGAATGTCGGTCAGACCCTTGGGATAGGTGTCACTGGTCATCACGATGTGTGATTTTTTGGCCAGCAGTGCCTCGAACGCATTGAAGAATTCTTCCTGGGTGCGTTCCTTGTTGGCAAAAAACTGAACGTCATCGATCAGCAGCAGATCCAGTGAATGGTAGCGTTCCTTGAATTCATCAAAAGTCTTGCGCTGGTAAGCCTTAACCACATCCGAGACAAACTGTTCGGCATGGATGTAGAGAACTTTGGCGGAAGGCATGTCGGCCAGCAGGCGATTGCCCACGGCGTGCATCAAGTGGGTTTTGCCCAGACCGACGCCACCGTAGATGAAAAGAGGGTTGTACAGGTGCCCCGGCATGCCGGCGACATGCATCGCCGCCGCGCGTGCCATGCGGTTCGCGGTGCCTTCAATCAGGGTGTCAAAAGTCAGGGCCGTATTGAGCCGGTTCTTGAGGCTGTTGGGGGTTCGTTCTTCCCCCAACTCAGCCGCTTCTTCCATCGGGATCGGTTCGACGGAACGATGCGGAGAAGGGCTTCGGGCAACAATCTCGCGCGGAGCAAGTGCTAACTCTATCTGGACAGGCTGACCCGAAAACTTCTCCAGCAGGCTGGAAATCCGGTTGCTGTATTGGGCTCTGATCCAGTCCAGTTTGAACCGGTTGGCGACAAAGATGGTGACTTTGGAAAGGTCATCCGTGACCTGGGCCGACAGGGGTTTGATCCAGGTGTTGAACTGCTGTTCAGGGAGCTCCTGTGCCAGTTGGTCGATGCAGGTTTGCCATAGGCTTTGCCCGGCGCCCTGGCCTGCGAAACCAGGCTGGCTGGCATGTTGTCCCTCTGTCATTATTGGTATCAGCTTCTGTGGATAGATTTAAATTACTGCGACCCGAATTGTAATTTATCAAGGATTTATCCACAAGCTGGAATAACCCGAAAATACCGCCAGGCAGGCTGCCTGGCGGTGTCAGCCGCGAAAGTCCGTATCTCAAAACTTGTAAACCTCCCACCCTTGAAACCCGTACCCATCGCCCATAATTGCGGATTGCCCATGCCGCTGTCCCCGGACGCGAAATCCGTTTTTTGAGACCTACCTATTCCATGACCAAACAAACCCTTTCCTTCCAGGCCGAAGTGGCGCAGCTGCTGCATCTCGTCACCCATGCCCTGTACTCCAACAAAGAGATTTTTCTGCGCGAGCTGATCTCCAATGCCTCGGACGCCTGCGACAAGCTGCGATTTGAGGCCATCAACGACGGCGGCCTGTACGAAGACGCGCCGAATCTCGAAGTCCGGGTGTCTTTGGACAAGGACTCGAAGACGCTCACCATCACCGACAACGGCATTGGCATGAGCGCGCAGGAAGCCATCGACCACCTCGGCACCATTGCCAAGAGCGGCACCAAGGATTTTGTCTCCAAGCTGTCCGGCGACCAGAAGGCCGACTCACAACTGATTGGCCAGTTTGGCGTTGGCTTTTATTCCGGCTTTATCGTGGCCGACAAGATCACGGTCGAGTCGCGCCGCGCCGGCATGAAAGAAACCGAAGGCGTGCGCTGGATCAGCGGTGGTGCCGGCAACTTTGAGGTCGAAACCATCACCCGTGCACAGCGCGGCACCAGCGTCATCCTGCACCTGAACGACGACGCCATGGACTACGCCAACGCCTGGAAAGTCAAGGGCATCATCGCCAAGTACTCCGACCACATCAGCCTGCCCATCCTGATGGAAAAGGAAGAGTGGAAAGACGGCGAACTGATCAACGCCGGTGACGAAAACGGCGGCCGTCAGCCCGGCGCCATGCACAAGACCGGCGAGTGGGAAGCGGTCAACAAGGGCAACGCCATCTGGGCGCGTGCCAAGAAAGACATCACGCCCGAGCAGTACAACGAGTTCTACAAACAGATCAGCCACGATTTTGAAGCGCCGCTGGCCTACACCCACAACCGCGTCGAAGGCAGCACCGAGTACACGCAGCTGCTGTACATCCCCGGCAAGGCGCCGATGGACTTGTACAACCGCGAGAAGTCGGCTGGCGTCAAGCTCTACGTCAAGCGCGTCTTCATCATGGACGACGCCGAGGCGCTCCTTCCCACCTACCTGCGTTTTGTCAAAGGCGTCGTGGACTCGGCCGATCTGCCGCTCAATGTGAGCCGTGAGTTGCTGCAGGAAAGCCGCGACGTCAAAGCCATCCGCGAAGGCTGCACCAAACGCGTGCTGGGCATGCTGGAAGACCTGGCCAAAAACGACAAGTTGCCGGAAACCGCGGCATCTGCTGAAGGCGTGACCGACGTGGTCAGCGAAGAAGACAAGTTGGAGGCCGCCGCCAACGCCGGCAAATACAGCAAGTTCTACGGCGAATTTGGTGCCGTGCTGAAAGAAGGTCTGGGCGAAGACTTTGGCAACAAAGACCGCCTGGCCAAGTTGCTGCGTTTTGCCTCCAGCACCACCGACACAGTGAGCGTCAGTTTTGCCGACTACAAAGCGCGCATGAAAGAAGGCCAGGAAGCCATCTACTACATCACCGCCGACTCCGCCTCAGCCGCCAAAAACAGCCCGCAGCTCGAAGTGTTCAAGAAAAAAGGCATCGAAGTGCTGCTGATGACCGACCGCGTGGACGAGTGGGCGCTGAACTACCTGCAAGACTTTGACGGCACGCCGCTGCAGTCCGTCGCCAAAGGGGCGGTGGACCTGGGCTCGCTGCAAGACGAGACTGAAAAGAAAGCCGCCGAAGAAGCGGCCGAAACCTTCAAGCCGCTGCTGGCCAAGCTGAAAGAAGCGCTGAAAGACAAGGCGCAAGACGTGCGCGTCACCACCCGTTTGGTGGACAGCGCCGCCTGCCTGGTGGTGCAAGACGACGGCATGAGCACGCAACTGGCCCGCATGCTCAAGCAGGCCGGTCAGGCCGCGCCGGACATCAAACCGGTGCTGGAAGTGAACGCCGAACACCCGCTGGTGAAAAAGCTCGATGGTTCGGTGCACTTCAACGACCTGGCGCACATCCTGTTTGACCAGGCGCTGCTGGCCGAAGGCGGCATGCCGTCGGACCCGGCCGCCTATGTGAAACGGGTGAATGCGCTGCTGGTTTGATTTTTTATATCAAATCGGCCTCTAGCCCCCGTACTCATTGCGTAAGCAGCTATTAAAATAATAGCTGCTTAAACGTAAAAAGCCCCGCAGTCGATATGACTGACGGGGCTTTTTTCCAGCGAATGCTCAGTCACCCAGCAGCGACAGGTCGCGCACGGCGCCCTTGTCGGCTGACATCACCAGCATGGCGTAGGCCTTGAGCGCGGCCGACACTTTGCGCTTGCGAGGCAGGGCGGGCTTCCAGCCCTTGGCGTCTTGCTCGGCGCGGCGTTTGGCCAGCTCTTCGTCCGACAGCAGCACGTTGATGGACCGGTTAGGAATGTCGATGCGGATGCGGTCGCCGTTGCGCACCAGACCAATCGCGCCACCGGCCGCCGCTTCGGGTGAGGCGTGCCCCATGGACAGGCCGGAGGTGCCGCCCGAGAAACGACCGTCCGTCAGCAGCGCGCAGGCCTTGCCCAAGCCCTTGGACTTGATGTAGGACGTGGGGTAGAGCATCTCCTGCATGCCGGGGCCGCCCTTGGGGCCTTCGTAACGCACGATCACCACGTCGCCGGCCTTCACCTGGTCGTTCAGGATGTGCTCCACGGCCTCGTCCTGCGACTCGGTGACGTGGGCCGGGCCTTCGAACACCAGCAGCGCGTCATCGACGCCGGCGGTTTTGACCACGCAGCCGTTGAGCGCGATGTTGCCCACCAGCACCGCCAGACCACCCTCTTGCGAGAACGCGTGATCGATGGCGCGGATGCAGCCTTCGGCGCGGTCCGTGTCCAGGCTGGGAAAGCGGCAGGCCTGGCTGAACGCCACCTGGCTGGGCTTGCCGGCCGGGCCGGCCCTATAGAACTTCTGCACTTCGGCGGAAGGGTTGCGCATGATGTCCCACTGGTCCAGCGCGTCCTTCATGGTCTTGGCATGGACGGTCGGCACGTCGGTGTGCAGCTTGCCGGCGCGGTCGAGCTCACCCAGAATGGCCATGATGCCGCCGGCGCGGTGTACGTCCTCGACGTGGTACTTGGGCGTATTGGGCGCCACCTTGCACAGCTGCGGCACCACCTTCGAGAGGCGGTCGATGTCCGCCAGGGTGAAGTCGATCTCGGCCTCCTGGGCAATCGCCAGCAGGTGCAGGATGGTGTTGGTGGAGCCGCCCATGGCGATGTCGAGCGTGATGGCATTCTCAAAGGCCTTGAAGCCGATGGCGCGCGGCAGTACCGTGTCGTCGTTCTGCTCGTAGTAACGCTTGCACAGTTCCACCGCCAGATGACCGGCGCGCTTGAACAGCTGCTCGCGGTCGGCGTGCGTCGCCACCAGCGTGCCGTTGCCGGGCAGGGACAGGCCCAGCGCTTCGGTCAGGCAGTTCATCGAATTGGCGGTAAACATGCCGGAGCAGGAGCCGCAGGTCGGGCAGGCGGAGCGCTCCACCTCGGCCACTTCCTCGTCGGACACGGATGCGTCGGCGGCCATCACCATGGCGTCGATCAGGTCCAGCTTGATCACACCCAGTTTGGTTTTGCCGGCTTCCATCGGGCCACCGGAGACGAACACCACCGGGATGTTCAGGCGCATGGCGGCCATCAACATGCCGGGGGTGATCTTGTCGCAGTTGGAGATGCACACCATGGCGTCGGCGCAATGGGCGTTGACCATGTACTCCACCGAGTCGGCAATGATGTCGCGGCTGGGCAGCGAGTACAGCATGCCGTCGTGGCCCATGGCAATGCCGTCGTCCACCGCAATGGTGTTGAACTCCTTGGCGACGCCACCCGCCGCTTCAATCTCGCGCGCTACCAGTTGACCCAGATCCTTCAGATGGACGTGACCGGGCACAAACTGCGTGAAGGAGTTGACCACGGCAATGATCGGCTTGTCGAAGTCGCCGTCTTTCATGCCGGTGGCCCGCCAGAGTGAGCGGGCACCCGCCATGTTGCGGCCGGCGGTGGAGGTTTTGGAGCGGTAGACAGGCACGGAGAAACCCTCTTGGTAGGTGCTATGGATGAAATGCACAGGCTGCGCGGCGGCAAGTGGCGGCGCTCAACTATTAATTATCGTCCACAGCCAGCAACCCGGTGCGGTGTGCGGGAACCCTTGTCTTGGGTCAACCGAGGGGTTACTTAGATAAAGCAACAAACATTGAATTGTTGAGAAAGTCGTCTTTGCAGCGTTGGAGGAGTCATTCAGGTGCACCGCCCGGTGGACTTATAGTGCAGACGGAGCATTTGCTCAAACAACTGAACCAGCAGCCGAGTTGACGTAAAAACCGGTGTGCGGGTATTTCTGAAACTGTTACGCCCCTTGACGTTAAACGAAAGTCGTTGGAACCCTATATTTCATGCGGGTCTCAGGGGCTTTTCTATTCCAATGTTAGGGCGACAATCGCCATGTTAGGGAGACTCGGGCCTGTCTCCCTATATTGAGTTAGCCCTTCCCTACAACTCAACGCACAGGTTTATTTATATGAATGAAAATGATTTAAAAGATCTCAAAACTGCTGTAAAGCTTCTCGAAAATCCGAGTATCGGCGCAAAGATTGCTGACATCGTTGGAACACCTATTGAAAAGGCAATTGCACTCTTGCCTGACAAAGCAACAGAGACCATCGGGTCTGCAACCCAGAAAGTGATACATGGAGCGTTAAAGCTATCCCTGAAAACTTTGGATCATCATGATCCAAAGTCTGGCGCAGAACCTCCGGAATCATCAAATTGGTGGCACATGGCTGCTACCGCAACAACCGGAGCTGTCGGTGGTGCTTTTGGGCTGCTTGCGCTCACAATTGAGCTTCCAATTTCAACAACAATCATGATGCGCTCTATTGCTGATGTAGCGAGAAGTGAGGGAGCAGATATGCAAGACTTACAAACTCAACTTGAGTGTGTGCAAGTCTTGGCGTTTGGAGGTCCATCCAGTAGCGATGATGCTGCTGAAATTGGCTATTTTCTCGCAAGAGAGGCTATGACTAAAGCAGTATCCGAAGCGGCTGCGCATATCGCAAAAAATGGACTTCAAAAAGAAGCTGCGCCCGCAATTGTCAAGCTGATAACTCAAATCGCAGAGCGCTACTCCATTAATGTGACTGAGAAAGCCGCAGCTCAACTTGTTCCCGTTATGGGTGCCATCGGTGGGGCTTTGATCAATACGATCTTTATCGATCATTTCCAGAGCATGGCTCGTGGCCACTTCACCGTTCGTCGTTTGGAGAACAAATATAACCCTGAACTCGTCCGTCAAAAATATCGTGACTTCAAGCAGGCAAAGGGCTAACCCGGCAGTCAACTCGGACGGCGCGAAGCGCCGTCGGTTACTTCTACGTTAGGCATCGTGATTCACCAACCCCCATCTATTGAAAATGAACTTCTATCCTCACGAACCGTTCGCTATCCCGAAGCAAAAGAATGGCCTTGTCGTAACTGACAAAAAAACTCTAGCGGAGTTCTGGGACGAACTCGACGAGGAAACCGAGTGCGATCTATCTGGGGCTATCGGCTGCTACATCTTCTCCATCCGGGCCGGGAAAGGTGTCCTGCCTTGGTACGTTGGCCTTGCAGAGAAGCAATCGTTTCGCAAAGAGTGCTTCACACCGCACAAGCTCAACCACTACAACAACGCCGTGGCCGCGAGAAAGGGAACTCCGATGCTTACGCTCGTGGCCAAGTACACGCCTAGCGGGAAGCTTATCTCGCCAACGGGCGGTACGCATCGAGACATTCAACATCTAGAGCCAATGCTGATCGCTAAGTGCCTGGGGCGGAATCCAAACCTCTTAAACATGAAAGACACGATGCTCCTCCGTGAGATGGTTGTACCGGGCCTAATCAATGGAGGCAAAGGACAACCAACGGCTTCGGTCGCAACATTCAAAGCCCTCATCGGCGCGTAGCGATGCCTAACTCAAACGTTAACGACTGCTTCGGAGCGCCGTGAAAGTCGGCTGAGTGTCTAAAGCGTTCCTAGAATGCAACCTTGAAGCCATTGAAGTAGGACTTGTCGGTTTATTAATCCCAGCCAACCGCCTGGCAAAACCCGATCAGTTGCGCCATTGCGCGGAACGGCCCAGCCCAGTTGCTCTGAGGGCGACGCGAGCCGGGGCCATCACACCACCAGCGGCTCTTCCTGCATCGCTTCCATCTGCTCTTCGAGCATCTGGACCTGGCCCCGCCAGTAGTCGCTGGAGCCAAACCAGGGGAAGTTGATGGGGAAAGCCGGGTCGTCCCAGCGCCGCGCCAGCCAGGCGCTGTAATGAATCAGGCGCAGGGTGCGCAGCGGCTCGATCAGCGCCAGCTCGCGCCGGTCGAACTCGCGGAATTGTTCGTAGCCGTCCACCAGCGCGCCGAGCTGGCGGCTGCGCTGCTGGCGGTCGCCGCTGAGCAGCATCCACAGGTCTTGCACAGCGGGGCCGCTGCGAGCGTCGTCCAGATCGACAAAGTGCGGGCCGGGTCCGGCACTGGCGGGCGACTCCAGCGGCGTCCACAGGATATTGCCGGGATGGCAGTCGCCGTGCAGGCGGATGAGCTTGATCGGTTCCGAATAAGGGTCTTTTTGGCCGCTAGCCCCCGTCAAGCTTGCGTAAGCAGCTATTAAATTTATAGCGTCTTGCGAGGCCTTGGCCCAGGCTGACTGCACGTCCAGCGGCACTTTGTCGTGGCTGAGCAGCCACTCGCGCGACTCGATGCCAAAGCTTTGCAGGTCGAGCGCCGGCCGGCTGACAAAAGGCTTGGCGGCGCCCACGGTGTGAATGCGTGCCAGAAAGCGGCCGATCCACTCCAGCACGTCGGGGTCGTCCAGTTCGGGCGGACGGCCGCCGCGGCTCGGGCTGACGCTGAAGGCAAAGCCGCCAAAGTGATGCAGCGTCGTGCCATGCAAGGTCAGGGGACCGATCACCGGAATTTCCGCCGCCATCAGCTCGGCAGAAAAAGCGTGCTCCTCCAGGATTTGCGCCTCGCTCCAGCGCGCGGGCCGGTAAAACTTGGCCACCACCGCCGGGCCGTCTTCCAGGTGCAGCTGGTAGACGCGGTTTTCGTAAGAGCTCAGCGCCAGTTGGCGGCCGTCGCCATAGAGCCCGACGCTGGCCAGCGCGTCCATGACGACGTCGGGCGTGAGCGTCTCGAACGGGTGGACTCCCGTGGGAGAAAAAGAAGAAGTGGGAGAGAGTGGCGCCATGTCTACATTGTCGCCCCTGGCCATCTAAAGTGTTGGGGACAGCGCTTAAAACGGTGCGTCCAGATCCCGGTTCCAGATGGGTTTCAATTTCGCTGCCTGTTCGATCAGCAGTTCAAACGGCAAGGCCTGTTTGACCAATATCACCGTGCAGGGCGCATCCATGGCCACCTTGATCGGCACGGTGGCGACAAAGCGTTGCGTCTTCAGACCGTGCGTGGCAGCCCCCATGACGATGACGCTGACCCGGTTGCCCGCCGCGTAGCTCACCAGCGCCTGCGCCACATCACCCGACTCCAGCACGTGGTACGAGGTTTGGTGTCCCGGCAGATCCAGCGGCTGCGCCCACTGGCGCAGGCTGGCGAGGTACTTTCGATGCACGCTGGTCTCGCTGTGCTCGTCACTGGAAGCGCTGGTTTGCCGCGGTGAGATGACGCTCACGCACGCCAGGCGGGCACCGGGGCGCGTCCCCAGCGAACGCGCCACCGCCTGGCGCAAGGAGTACAGCGTGGCATCGCTAACGCCTTTATGCGGGACGGCCACCATGACGATGGGAACTTCTTCAATCTGTTGCGCTGGCAGCGGGCTGGGCTGGTATTGCATGCCGGCGGCTTTCAGCCAGCGCTTGAAATGGGTAGCAAACCCGGTGCCAGCCGTGTTACGGCCGAGCTCGGTCACGGTGATCTGTTCGGGGTGCCGCAGGTCAAATGCCAGATGCGCTGCCGACGGGTAGCGCTTGGCCGCCTCGGGCTCCAGGCAGCGCAGAATAACTTCCTGCAGCCATTCGGGCAGCTGCGGCTGCAGTTTGCGCGGGGGCACGGGGTCCATCCACAGCCGCTGGCGCAGCCCGCCTGCGGTCTGGGGTGCGCCAAACGGCAGCTCGCCAGTGGCTAGCTGGTACAGGATGACGCCAATGGAAAAAATGTCGCTGCGCGGGTCACCCCGCACGCCCACCACTTGTTCCGGCGCAATCCAGGCGGGCGACCCCACCGCTTTGCGTAGCTGTTCGGCCAGCAGATCGGGGTAGAGCGCGTTGCACGACAGGCCAAAGTCCAGTAACACCGCGCTGCCGTCGGGCCGGATCAGCACATTGGCCGGCTTCAAATCCAGATGGACCGTGTTTTGCTGGTGCAGGCTGTGCACTGCCAGCGCCAGCGCCGCGCCAAGACGCGCCAATTCATCCGCAGCCGGGCGCTCGGGCGTTTCCAGCCAGTGCTCCAGGGTGCGGCCGTGCACGTATTCCATGACCAGATAGGGCACGTTTTCCAGGTCGCCAGCCGCCACAAAGCGCGGCACGTGCGAGCCCGACAGGACCTGCATGATCTGGTGTTCCACCTCAAAACTGACGATGTTTTCGGCGCCATCACCGGCCGTCATGCGCGGAACTTTCATGGCCAGGGGAAAGCCCGGATCGCGCGCTCCTTCGGTGTAATGGACGCGGTAAATATGGGCCATGCCACCGGAGTGGATGCACTCCTCAATCGTAAAACCGTCCAGCTGGGCGCCGGGCTCCAAAAGCTTCATCGTCCTGACTCCAGTCGGTCGGCAAAGAAATCCGGCAAGCCGGCCCGGCGAATGGCCGCCGCTGCCGCCTGGTGGTCGTAAGAGACCCGTTGAAAGGTCAGCTGCAATTTGTCGGTGTCAAACACGGCGTACATGGCCTGCGGATTGCCATCGCGTGGCTGCCCCACCGAGCCGATTGTGGCCAGCCAGTGGCGATGGCGCGGCAGCGGCACGGCGACGCCTGGCGTCGGGATGAACTTCATCAAGCCGGTCCCTACACCACGGTAATACAGGGTCTGCAGATGCACATGACCACTAAAAACATAGCGCACCTCCGGCATGTCAGCCGTTGCATCCAGGCTGGCGGCGGCCGCGCGCTGGTCATAGACATAGCGCCACAGCTCGGGGCCGTCCACGCTGGCATGCACCAGCAAAATCGGACCCTGCTGCAGGGTCAGGGGCAAGTTGTCGAGAAAATGCCGCTGACTGTCATCGAGTTGCGCGTGGGTCCAGGTGCCCGTGCTGTCCCCCACGGTTTTGGCCTGCGCCGGTGGCGCGACCGCCATCGCGTCGTGATTACCCTTGATGAGCAGCGCGCCTTCAGCGGCCAACTCCTGCGCCCGCTGGACCACGGCCACCGGGTCGGCGCCGTAACCCACCAGATCGCCCAGCAGCGCAAACTGCTGCGCGCCTTGCGCGCGGGCATGCGTCAGACAGGCATCGAAGGCCTGAATGTTCGCATGAATGTCTGACAGCAAAGCCAGCTTCATGTTGCTCCTTATGTATTTTTCCAACATCATGCCCGATTCGGCTGACGACGCTTGTCAAGCGCTACCAAGCGCCCGCTTTTTAAGCGACTGCACTGGCCGCCATGTTTTCCGAAACCAGAACGTCCGCGCGGGTTTGCGGTAATGTACGACCCTGGCACACTGCAAAATAATCCACCAAGTGCCTTGGAGAAACCTATGTTTGACTACATCATCATCGGCGGCGGCTCGGCGGGTTGCGTGCTGGCGGCTCGGCTGAGCGAGAACCCCGGCATCAACGTGGCACTGCTGGAAGCCGGCCCCCTGGATAACAGCGTGCTGATCCACTGCCCGGCCGGGCTGGCCCTGATGGCCAAAAGTGGCCAGGCCAACTGGCAATTTGACACTGTGCCGCAAGCCGGGCTGAACGGCCGCACCGGTTATCAGCCACGCGGCAAGGTGCTGGGTGGCTCCAGTTCGGTCAATGCCATGATTTACACCCGCGGCCACAGCTCTGATTTCGACCACTGGGCGGCTCAGGGCAATCCCGGCTGGTCCTATGACGACGTGCTGCCCTACTTCAAGCGCGCCGAAAACAACGAGCGCGGTGCCGATGCCTTTCACGGCAGCGGCGGCCCGCTCAATGTGATGGATTTACGCAGCCCCAACCCCGTTAGCCCGGTGTTTGTAGAGGCCGGGCAACAGGCTGGCTTGGCCCACAACACCAATTTCAACGGCGCCGAGCAGGAAGGTGTCGGCCTGTACCAGGTGACGCACAAAAACGGCGAACGCTTCAGCGCTGCGAAAGCCTACCTGACGCCCCATCTGTCGCGTCCGAACCTGCACGTGTTCACCGGCGCTCACACCACCCGCATCCTGCTGGAGCGCAAACGCGCGGTGGGGGTGGAATTCCATCACGAAGGGCAGGTGAAGCAGCTCAAGGCCGCGCGTGAGGTGCTGCTGTGCGCGGGCGCCTTGCAGTCGCCCCAGATCCTGATGCTGTCCGGCATCGGTCCGCATGCCCACCTGCTGGAAAACGGCATTGCCACTCTGCACGATCTGCCGGGCGTGGGGCAAAACCTGCACGACCACGTCGATGTGGTGCTGGTGGCGGATGCGCCGCAGGCCAAGGCCTTGTTTGGCCTGTCGCTGACCGGCGTGGTGCGCGTCATCAAAGGCCTATTTGAGTGGCGCAAGCAGCGCAGCGGCCTGCTCACCAGCAATTTCGCCGAAGCGGGTGGCTTCATTAAAAGCCAGGCCAGCGAGCCGATCCCGGACCTGCAACTGCACTTTGTCGTCGGCAAACTGGTCAATCACGGCCGCACCACCGCGTTTGGGCATGGCTATTCGTGTCACGTCTGCCTGCTGCGCCCGCACAGTCGCGGCAGCGTCACACTGGACAGCAAAGACCCGCTGGCGCCGCCCTTGATCGACCCCAACTTTCTGGGAGAACGTGACGACATGGACCGTCTGATTCGTGGTTTCAAACTGATGCGTCACATTCTTGCGCAGCCGGCACTGGCGGCTATCGGCGGCCGGGAACTGGCAGCCTCAGCGGCCGCCCAAACCGACGCCGAGATCGAGCACTTCATCCGCGATCACGCCGACACCATCTACCATCCCGCCGGCAGCTGCCGCATGGGTAACGGCCCGTTGGACGTGGTGGATGCGCAGTTGCGGGTGCGCGGCATTGAAGCCCTGCGCGTGGTCGATGCCTCCATCATGCCGCGCGTGGTCGGTGGCAACACCAATGCGCCAGTGATCATGATTGCCGAGAAAGCGGCGGACATGATCAAGGCGGCACAGGTCGGCTGAGCCCGAAAGACATGGCAAAACGCACAGGAAAAGCTTTTTGGAGTCAGTCATTCCAGCGCACGCTGACCGCGATGACGCGCACGGCGCTGCGCGCCGGCACAAAAGCTGTGACGCAGGCGCTGCGGGCTGCGCCGGGCGTGCGCCAACCCACCCCTGCGCAACGAGCGCCGGCGGCAGCGGCGCACTGGAGCACGGGCGTCGCCTTCGGTGCGGCGGGTGCGAGGCGCTACCGGCTCTTCAAGCCGCCCGGCGTGCGGCGCACCGAGCGCCTGCCGCTGGTCGTGATGCTGCACGGTTGCGGTCAGGACGCCGAAGCGCTGGCTGCGAGCAGCCAGATGAACCGGGTCGCCGTGCGCGAACGCTTTCTCGTGCTCTACCCGGAGCAGGATCGCCTCTCGAATGCGCAAGGCTGCTGGAACTGGTACGACACGCGCTCGGGCCAGGCCCAGCGCGAGGCCGACACCCTTAACGCAACGATTGACCAGGTCTGCCTGAAGCAAGCGGTCGACCCGGACCGCATCGCGCTGGCCGGTCTCTCGGCGGGCGCGGGGATGGCGGCGCTGCTGGCGACACGCCGTCCGGCGCGCTTTCGGGCGATCGCGATGCATTCGGGCATCGCACCGGGCGTCGCGCATTCTCAAGCGACCGCGCTCAGTGCGATGCTCGGGCGCCGGGCGGCAGCCGTGCCGCTCGCGCCGCTGGCTGCCGGAATGCATTTGCCCGCGCTGCTGGTGATTCAGGGCAGCGCCGACCCCGTCGTCGCACCGGCCAACGGCGCCGAGGCGGCACGCTTGTGGGCGACGCGGGAGGGCGCGCAACCGGGCGCTCCGCGCACCGTGCAACGTGGTGCGCGCTACGCCGCGACGATCACCGACTATCGAACCCGGGGCCGGCTCGTCGCGACCCTCTGCGAGGTCGACGGGCTGGGTCATGCGTGGAGCGGCGGCGCCGCCGACCGCGCCTACAGTGATCCAAAAGGACCGGACGCATCGCGCATGATCTGGGCCTTCGTGGCCAGGCAATTCGCAAGCGCCCGGACTTAGCATGGACAGCTTGCGTAATTTATAAGAAAACGGGCTCAATCCCCCGTTGCATAAGCGTAAGTAGCTATTAATTAACTGATGTTACGCAGCCGCCGTGAACAGCTGAAGCTGGGCATAGGCGGTGCGCGATGCGTTGATGAGTAGCTTGCGACAAAGCGCAAAGGGATTGAGCTTGTTCGTAATGCTCAGGCATTCAAGCTTGAACGTGGCGTAAATGGCCATAAAAACATGATTGCTTTGAGTGCGCAGCGTTCTCGTGGGGGACTTGGC
>Ga0209123_1000929_pt1 | contig 32831 bp, 28 predicted proteins | sample BarGraIncu00431A_FD_184500 | JGI IMG/M metagenome (GOLD analysis project Ga0209123, IMG submission 184500) | Arctic peat soil microbial communities from Barrow, Alaska, USA - Barrow Graham LP Incubations 004-31A (SPAdes) (version 2) | ecosystem: Environmental > Terrestrial > Soil > Wetlands >... | reverse complement strand
GTATCGTGATAAACAATTGCTTTTTCGCGTTCATTCTCAATTTTGTTGGCAACTTTTCTGGCCTCAACCATCAAACCGACCATCTTCTGAACAGAATCAACATGCAATTCGATTTCTTCAATCAAATCCAGTTTTTCAGCTGCCAGTTTCTTGAATTTTGCATCATCAAACAATTGTTTGAGTTTGTAAACATTGTCCAGTAAGGAAGACTGATATTTGGTGGCAACAGGGATGATGTGGTTCATAGCCATATCTCCGAGTACACGAGCTTCGATCTGAATCTTCTTGGTGTACGTTTCCCATTTCACTTCGTTGCGGGCATGCAATTCAACTTCGGTCATGACACCTGTTTTTACAAACATATCAATCACAGCTGGTTGCAGGTAAGCATCAAATTGAACCGGAGAACTCGTTTCACAATCAAGTCCACGTTTTGCTGCTTCAGCTTTCCATTCTTCACTGTAACCATTTCCGTCAAAACGAATGGCTTTGGAAGCGGTGATCAGTTCGCGAATGATGGCGAAAATAGCTTTTTCTTTAGGTTCGCCTGTTGCAATGCGTTTCTTAACCTCAGCATTGAATTCAATCAACTGGGCAGCAACGGCGGTGTTCAAAGCTGTCATGGCTGAAGCACAGTTTGCAGAAGAACCTACAGCACGGAATTCAAAACGGTTGCCTGTGAAAGCAAAAGGAGATGTACGGTTACGGTCGGTGTTGTCGATCAAGAGTTCAGGAATCTGACCTACGCCCAACTGCAACAAACCTTTTGCATCAAATTTGATAGCTTCGTCGGTGGTAGAAGCTTCCAACTTGTCAAGAACCTGTGAAATCTGAGTACCCAAAAAGGCAGAAATAATAGCAGGAGGAGCTTCGTTGGCGCCCAAACGGTGTTCGTTGGTTGCAGAAGCAATAGAAGCTTTCAACAAGGCATTGTTTTTGTAAACAGCCATCATTGTATTAACAAGTATCGTCACAAACAGTAGGTTTTCTTCAGCTGTTTTTCCAGGATTGAAAAGATTGACACCTGTATCGGTACATAATGACCAGTTGTTGTGTTTACCTGAACCGTTGATGCCGGCGAAAGGTTTTTCATGCAACAATACATTGAAATTATGACGTTTAGCAACTTTAGCCATTAAGTCCATCACCAAAAGGTTGTGGTCAACGGCCAGGTTAGCTTCTTCGTAAATTGGAGCCAGCTCAAACTGATTGGGTGCAACCTCGTTGTGACGGGTCTTTAATGGCATTCCCAGTTTGTAACCTTCGTATTCAAGTTCCTTCATAAAGGCAGCTACGCGGGTTGGGATGGAACCGAAATAATGGTCATCCAACTGTTGGTTTTTGGCTGATTCGTGTCCCATGAGGGTTCTGCCTGTGAGCATCAAGTCGGGACGTGCACTGTAAAGAGCGTCATCCACCAGGAAATATTCTTGTTCCCATCCAAGATTGGCTTGAACTTTCTTTACATTCGGGTCAAAAAGCTGACAGGTTTCGGTAGCAGCTTTGTTTACAACGGATAATGCTCTCAAAAGAGGAGTCTTGTAGTCCAATGCTTCGCCGGTATAGGCGATGAAAACGGTAGGGATACACAAGGTATCGTCTACAATGAAAGCGGGAGAAGAGGGATCCCAGGCTGTGTAACCTCTGGCTTCAAATGTATTGCGAAGGCCGCCGCTTGGGAAACTGGAGGCATCCGGTTCCTGCTGAGCCAATAATTTACCGTCAAAATCTTCAACAACGTTACCTTCTTCAGCGTGCTCGATGAAGGAATCATGTTTTTCTGCTGTACCGTCGGTCAACGGATGAAACCAGTGGGTATAATGAGTCACTCCCATTTCCATGGCCCACATTTTCATACCTGCAGCCACGTGATTGGCAATCTGACGATCCAGAGTTTCACCATTATCAATAGCATTTGCAACTACTTTAAAAGTTTCTTTAGAAAGGTATTTCCGCATTTTTTCGCGGTTAAATACATTTACGCCATAATAGTCGGACGTTTTTCCTGCCGGCGCTTCAACAGCCACGGCCGTGTGAGAGAAAGCCTCTCTGACCAAATGAAATCTTAATGTTGACATACGTATAGTTATTTAAAATAATTACAAAACCCAATTTTGAAAACGATTCATTGCCTCAAGGGTATCTTCCCGACTGCCAAAAGCAGTCAATCGTACATATCCTTCACCACTGGGGCCAAAACCAACACCCGGTGTTCCAATCACGTTGACTTCATTCAACATGCGATCGAAAAATGTCCAGGAGTCGATATTTTCAGGCGTTTTAAACCAGATATACGGTGCATTCACACCGCCAAATACTTCCAGTCCCATATCCATTAAACACTTGCGAACAAGCGATGCATTCTCTAAATAATTTGCTATATTTTCAGCGCACTGTGCTCTACCCTCCGGTGTATACACTGCCTCTGCTGCTTTTTGAGTAACATACGAAACACCGTTGAACTTGGTTGTCTGACGTCTGTTCCATAAGGCATTTAAAGAAACGATTTCACCAGAATCTGATTTGGAAACAACTTCCTTTGGAACAACAGTAAACCCGCAGCGTAATCCAGTAAAACCAGCTGTTTTGGAGAAACTTCTGAACTCAATGGCACATTTCTTAGCTCCTTCTATTTCGTAGATGCTGTGCGGAACATTTTCTTCCGTAATAAAAGCTTCATAGGCAGCGTCAAAGAGTATCAAAGCACCTGTTTCCAGAGCATAATCAACCCAAACTTTCAATTCATCTTTGGTGAGTGTAGTACCGGTTGGATTATTGGGGAAACACAAATAGATGATATCTACCGGTTTCTCCGGTAAAGCGGGGATGAAGTTGTTTTCTGCTGTGCATGGAAGGTAGACAATATTGCTCCAGCCTCCATTTTCATTGAGTATTCCCGAACGTCCGTCCATTACGTTGGTATCAACGTAAACCGGATAAACTGGATCAGTAACTGCTACAATGTTATCTTGGGAAAGGATTCCACCGATATTTCCCATGTCGCTTTTACAACCATCGCTCACAAAGACCTCATCCGGTTCCAGATGAACCCCTCTGGGTTCAAAATCACATTCAATAATCTTTTCAACCAAAAAACGATAACCCTGTTCTGGTCCGTATCCTCTGAAGGTGCTTGCCGATGCCATTTCATCCACAGCCTTGTGCATGGCATCAATGACTGCTCCTGCCAATGGTTTGGTGACATCTCCGATTCCCATGGAAATCAACTTTGCTTCGGGGTGACTGCTTCTGAAAGCTTTCACCTTTCCGGCAATTTCGGAGAAGAGATACCTTCCGCCCAATCTTAAAAAATTCTCGTTAATTAAGGCCATATTTTTTATTTTGTAAACAGATACTTGCTAAAGCGTATCGATCCGCTTAGACTGAGAGATTTTCAAAGGTGCCTTTATACTTCACCTTCAAATACCATAACGGCTTCACCCGTCATTAAAACATGGTTGTTTTTCGCATCCCATTCAATCTGCAAGCTTCCACCGCGTAAATCGACCACGGCTTTTCTTGCTAAACGGCCACTCAAAACACCAGCAACCAAAACAGCACATGCGCCGGTACCACAGGCCAGAGTTTCCCCTGCACCTCTTTCCCAAACCCGCATTTTAACGTGTTCCTGATCTATAACTTCAACGAACTCTGTATTCGTTCGTTTTGGAAAAAGTTCATTCAATTCAAATTTTGGACCGAGCACCGGTAAATCCAGCGCATCAATATCCGTAGTAAAAATCACTGCATGAGGATTGCCCATCGACACGCAACTCAGTTCATATTCAACGTTTTCTACTGTAAGAAAAATCTGAATGGCAGAATCGCCGGATACATCAACAGGGATAAGAGCCGGTTTAAGAATGGGCTCACCCATATCGACACAAACAGTTTTAACCAATCCATCTTCTAAAATCAGGTTTAGCGTTTTTAAACCTGCTTTTGTTTCAAGCGTCAAAGTGGTTTTTTCGGTCAAACCTTTATCAAAAACATATTTTCCGACACATCTGGAGGCATTTCCACACATTTCCGCTTCCGACCCATCTGAATTAAACATGCGCATACGAAAGTCTGCGTAATCAGAGGACATAATCAGCACCAGACCATCAGATCCAATACCAAAATGCCTGTCGCTCAGCTTAATTGCCAACGCAGCGGGATCTTCCACATGCTCACTTATCGCGTTCACGTAGATATAATCGTTTCCAGCTCCCTGCATTTTTGAAAACCTCATCATCCAACTTTTTTGTTTGACACTTTTAACGATGCAAATATATAAGTAAATTCTGAATTCACAACACAAATAATCTTTTTTATATATAAAAAAGCTTTCTTCTTTCTTTTTGTATGTTTTTAGCACTTTTCAAAAGACATATTTAAGTTTATAGCCATTTAAAGTGCCTTTTAGTAATATTATTGCTTATATTTTATTGAAAATATAACTGCTTATCCACTTTCATTTAGATTGTATTTTCATGTATTAAGTTTCTTTTTGCATTTATAAGAAACTTTTTATTAAAAAAATAGTGAAAGTCATTCGTTTTTGAATTACCCCCACTATTTCATAGCTTAGACCGTATGTTAGATTGTGCGCTTAAATCTCATAGTCCACTACCCAACGATCAGACTTTACATCACCGACAAAACCCTTAACAGCTACATGTTTGGGATGTTCATCGTAAATTTTCAAATCTTCTACACAGGCGAATTCGGAATAAAGCGCTACATCAGCACTCATGCCAGATTTTGAAAAATCTAGGCCGACTTCCAGTTTCAGAAGTCCCGGGATTTGTCCGTTCAGTGCTTCCAGTTTTTCCTTCATCAACAGAGCATTGGTCGCTTTATCATGACCATTGGACTCTTCTTTCAATTTCCAGAATACAATATGTTTAATCATCTGTTCCGTGTTTTTAGTTCGTACAAATGTACAAAAAATGCGTGCGAATTAAAAAAAAGACAACATCTTTCAGCCTTAATATATGTGAATAATGTAATTAATAACAAAATTTCTGTAACACATTCAACGACAAACGTGTCCACCTTTGTTACAAATTACAAGACGAATAATAAACGGGAATGGAGCGAAAAGCTATTTATAAGGTTAAAGCGTTTGCGACGAAACAAACCATCAGTTTTGGCAAAAAATCATTTATAAAAAAACAGGAGGCAAGCAATTTTTTTACAGATGTTGCCGATGCCTTCTTGTTTATGATAAGGGTAGTAAAAGAAACTTTTTCGCGCCACTTTGAATTCAGGGAATTTCTGCATCAGTGCTATCAAATCGGATACATGACCTTGCCGCTTATTTCAATCACGGGTGCCATAATCGGTTTAGTCCTTACCATTCAAACGCGTCCGACTCTGGTTAATTTTGGCGCAGAAACTTTACTTCCGGGAATGGTCGCTGTATCCTTGATCCGGGAAATGGGACCTGTTATTACTGCACTTATATGCGCCGGAAAAATCAGTTCGGGTATGGGAGCCGAATTAGGATCCATGAAAGTGACCGAGCAAATTGATGCCATGGAGGTTTCCTCCACCAACCCTATGCGATTTTTAGTAGTAACCAGGGTATTGGCTTCCACGCTGATGATTCCTTTGTTGATCTTGTATGCAGATGCTTTGGGAATATTAGGAAGTTGGTTAGGTGCCAATATTAAAGGTGAAGTCACTTTTGTATTATTTTTCTCACAGGCTTTTAGTCACATAGACTATATGGATTTTATTCCAGCTCTTGTCAAGTCGTTTTTCTTTGGGGCAGTGATTGGATTGGTTGGTTGCTACAAAGGATACAACGCAGGACGTGGTACAGAAAGTGTTGGTAAAGCAGCAAATTCTGCCGTAGTACTGGCTTCATTGCTGGTTTTGATTACTGACATGTTTGCTGTACAGATTACGGATATGTTTATATAATTTGAAATGGAAACGGATATTCGTACACCGGTTATCGAAATAACCAATCTCAAAATATCATTTGGTGAGCAAGAAGTGTTGAAAAACGTTTCTTTAAATCTTTACAACGGTGAAAATCTGGTGGTACTGGGAAAATCCGGATCCGGTAAATCGGTCCTGATAAAATGCATTGTTCGATTATTGGAAGCTGATGCCGGAAAAATCCGAATACTTGGAGAAGAGGTGAATCATTTAAACACAAAGAAACTGAGTGTACTGAGAAAGAAAATCGGTTTTCTTTTTCAAAGTGGCGCATTGTACGATTCCATGACGGTCAGAGAAAATCTGGAATTTCCCCTGCGCAGGATAAAAAGACATCTTTCTCAAAAAGAAATCGCCGAAAATGTGAGAGAAGTATTGTTGAATGTCGGATTATTGGAAGCCATTGACAAAATGCCATCACAGCTGTCCGGTGGAATGCGAAAAAGGATCAGTCTGGCCAGAACCCTGGTTGCTGACCCGCTGATCATGCTCTACGATGAACCAACAACAGGTCTGGACCCGGTAACATCCGACGAAATCAGTTTGCTCATCAACGATGTTCAAAAAAAATACAAAACATCCTCGATCATTATCACGCATGATATTGAGTGCGCCCGGGCAACGGGTGACCGTGTGATCATGCTTCAGGATGGAGAAGTTTATATGGAAGGGACATTGGACCAGTTTGAAAAGTCTACAGACCCTTCAATCCGATCATTCTTTAAATAAAACACTAAAAATATGAATACGCACAGCTCAAAATTCAATGTACGCTTAGGGCTCTTTATCACAGGTGGTATAGCTATTCTGGTCTTTGCACTTTTTATCATAGGAAAGCAGAAAAATTTATTTGACCCTGTCTTTAAAGTGAACACGACATTTTACAATGTAAGCGGATTGCAAATTGGAAACAACGTCCGGTTTTCTGGCATCAATGTAGGCACAGTGGATAATATAAGCATCATCAACGATTCTACGGTGAAGGTAGAACTCTTGGTAAAAAAAGATGTTCAGCGGTTTATAAAATCGGACTGCGTCGTGGCAATCGGTTCTGAAGGGATCATTGGCGACCGGATTCTGATCATTACTCAAGGAAGTTTTGATGCCCCTTTGGCAAAAGACGGGCAGAATCTGGCTTCTAAAGAGCCGGTAGAAACGGATGCCATTATGCAAAGCCTTTTGGTAACGGCAAACAATGCAGCAATCATTACCACTCAATTGACCGAAATCCTGATGAAAATAAATCATGGAAATGGAACACTTTCCCGATTGATTCAGGATTCAACCATTGCTGAGAATCTCAATCAAACCATCGTCAATCTGAAAAAAAGCAGTCGTGGACTCGATGAAAACATGACAGCTGCCAAAAGCAATTTCCTTTTCAAGGGCTATTTTAAGAACAAAAAGAAAATTGCTCAGAAAAAGAAGGACGAAGCTATTGAAAGAAGAGCAGCAGAAATAAAGGAAAGAAAGAAAAAATAGTGCTTTACTATCGAAAATTTCATGTTGTTTCGTATTTTTGACTCTCCTAAATATCCTTGTCAAAAGATGAGGAAAATCAAAATGAACAAAAGTCAGATGGAGATGTGGTACAAAAATATTTTTATACTTTTTTGCCTTTTGACTTTCGTGTGTGAATCCACTTTTTCACAACAAGCTACCGTTAAAGCAGATACCACCCAATTATACCAGAAAATTGAGAACTATTCCAAGCGAAGCAAGTTCACCAGGTTCATATATGGGTTAATATTTGAACCACAAATAAAAAACCAGAAAAGGATAAAAAAATACAATAAACAGATTCACAGGCCATACAGCGCTTTTGAAGGTAAAATCATCCGAAAAATCAACATTGAGACTATGGATCCATTTGGTTATTCCATTATGGACACGATCTCTCAACTTGGCTTTTTATCGAAAACAGGAAATACGCTGCACATCAAAACAAAACACATTACCATTCGGAACTTATTACTCATTCATCAGAATCAAAAGTTCGATTCACTCCTTGTCAAAGAATCGGAACGTTTGGTGCGAAGCCGAGGCTATATTAACGATGTTTCTTTTTTCGTACAAAAGACTTCCAGAAATTCAGACTCTGTTGATATATTTATTCGTGAAATCGATAATTGGAGTCTTTCTCCTGAATTTTCAGCCTCAACAACCTCAAGCAATACCATTCTTATAACGGAAGAAAATTTCCTGGGTACAGGACATGAATTTCAAGATGGTTTTACCAAAGACATCTCGAATGGGAATAATGCTTTCAGTACGAATTATTTGATTCCCAACATTCGGAACACCTACATCAGCACAACATTGCATTATGGGTTTGACAGATTCAAAAATTTCAACAAAAGCCTGGTTGTAGACCGTCCGTTTTATTCGCCATTTGCAAAGTGGGCTGGCGGTGTAAGTTTTCAAGGCATTCATTCCGTTACTGTCCCTTTGACCCTTAATTACAATACTCAGGACTACTGGGTAGGATATGCAGAACGGCTTTTCAAGGGCAACACGATGGAGGAACGAACAACCAAGATTATTTCAACGGCAAGGTTTCTTCGTATCAGGTTTCTGGAAAAACCTTCCGAACTTAAAGACCCCTTTCATCATTACGCCAATGAGAACTTTTATCTGGCTGGAGTTGGCCTGTCTACCCGAAATTATGTGCAGGATAAATACATTTTCAAATACGGTTTAACGGAAGATGTACCGGTTGGAAAAGTGATTGGATTGACTGGTGGTTATCAGATAAAAAACAATGTCAAACGATTGTACTTGGGCGCAAAAGTTTCTACCGGCAATTTTTATTCTTGGGGCTATTTGAGTACCAGTTTAGAATATGAAACTTTCTTTCATGCATCAAAAGCAGAAGAAGGTCTTTTTACGGCCAAAGCGAATTATTTCACGGGCTTATTTGAAATCTGGAAATGGAAAATGAGGCAATTTATAAAACCGGAACTCACTCTTGGCATCAATCGTTTCCCCTACGATAGCCTGTCACTCAATGACGGTTATGGCCTTGTCGGATTTAAAAGCACGGAATTATCGGGTACCAGTCGTTTTTTGCTTTCCTTGCAAACACAAGCCTATGCACCCTGGAATCTGATTGGTTTCCGTTTTGGACCGTTCCTGAACTTTTCATTGGGCGTCCTTGGCAATGAAGATCACGGATTTAATCACCAAAGAATGTACTCACAGATCGGTCTGGGTGTTTTGATTAAAAACGAAAACCTGATTATCAGCACTTTTCAATTTTCCATCTCGTTTTACCCTCAAATCCCCGGCAATGGCTACAATATATTTAAAACAAACTCTTTTCAGACAACAGATTTCGGCTTCAGTGGTTTTGAGATAGGAAAACCGGGATCAAAGGTGTTTCAATAAAAAAGGTAACTTTAATCAAAAAAACACACAATGAGGGTATTTCAAATCAGGAATTGTTGGATGATTGCTTTTCTTTTTTTGGCTTTAAACGGGTTAAATACACTTAAAGCAGAAACAAAGGATACCATCACTAAAAAAAACAACTTTGTTTATTCCGTCTATTATCAATCAGGAAGCGTACAATCCAGCAACCCTTTTCTCAAGAAATTAAATGCAACCGATGAAGAACTTGGAGAGTTCCGGACTGTATCCTTCAGCGTGCTTAAACAGACAACCGGCAAAAAACTTTGGGAACAATATTACAATTATCCACGATATGGCGTTGGCATTAATGTTTCCCGCTTTTTCAACAACAACTATTTGAGTACCCCTATAGCCATTCATGGAGCTTACGAGGCACCGATCAAACGCTGGAATAAATTAAGCCTGAATTACGAAGCAGCATTTGGAATGACTTTAAACTGGGAATCCTTTAATAAGGCAGAAAAAAATTACAACATATCGATAGGCGCTGCTGTCACTTCCTATATAAATGCCGGCCTATTTTTGAGCTATGAAATTAGTCCTCATTTTGATTTGGGATTTGGGTATGGATTTACCCATTATTCCAATGGAGCTATGAAAATTCCGAATTTCGGATTGAATACCCTGGCTCCAAAAATCAGTCTCGAATATGTTATAAACAGGTTTGACCCACCAAAAACAAAATTGTTTATACCTCCGTATATAAAAAATACCACCATCGAGTTTTCTTTTTACGGAGGAGAAAAAAATGTAATTTACCCGGAGATCAATTTAGACACAGCAACCTCATTCAATGGCATTTATTATCCTGTTTTTGGATTGAATGCTGTCCTTTACAGACAAATCAATTACAAATCAAAAATTGGATTAGGTCTGTCAGTGGGTTATGATGGTTCTAAAAATGCTGTTGTTTCGCTTAAAAACGGCAATCCTTATCCCGACCAAAGCCTCCGTAAAGAAAATGTACTTTTGAGCATTTACCCTTCGTATGAATTGGTCTTTGATAAGATTTCGCTGTATGTTCAACCCAGTTTTTACCTGATCAAAAACCAAACGACCTATCAAAGACCGACATTTTTTACACGGGTCGGCGTGAAATATCGTTTGTGGGATAATTTATATACAGGAATTGGTTTGCATTCCTACAATGTGCACAAAGCGGACTTTTTGGAATGGACCGTTGGTTATCAAATTCCAGTTTCAAAAAAATAGTATCTTTGCCTGAAGCGTTGACAGTATCTAATTCCATAAAAAAACAGATGTTAAAGAAATACCTATTTTTGCTTATTACCTTTGCATTCCTCTGCAATACAGTCCAGTGTCAAAATGCGGACATTAGCCTGCTTCGCGAAATAAACCTGAACCGCAACCGGTCGCTTGATGGCACTTTCAAAGCAATCACCAATTCCGCAGCTCCTATTTCGGTTGGTTTGCCTATTGGTTTATTGGGCATTGGTATTATTAAGGGGGATTCAGCTTTGGCTCGCAACGCCATAGTCATCGGTGCGTCGGTAGTCACTTCTACCATTGTGACTACAATTATGAAAAACACCGTAAAGCGTCCACGGCCTTTTGAAACCTATTCCGACATCGAAAAATTATCGGATGGCGGAAGCTATTCTTTTCCATCGGGTCATACCTCCGGCGCTTTTTCGCTGGCAACTTCGTTGAGTCTGGAATATCCAAAATGGTATGTCATCGTTCCATCGTATGCCTGGGCTTCAGCTGTAGCTTATTCACGGATGGATTTGGGCGTTCATTACCCTTCAGATGTTTTAATGGGGGCTATCGTTGGTGCAGGAAGCGCTTATTTATGCCACTATGTAAACAAGAAACTGTTCCCGAAAAAAAATATACTTCGCTGGTAAGAATCCTGGCTTTGTGAATTATTAAACGAATGTTCGAATGAAAAAAACGATTTTTTTGCTTCTATTGATTCTTCAGATAGTCCAGGTTCGGGCACAAACCAAAGACCTGAACTATTTTATTGGTGAAGGCCTAAAAAACAGTCCTTTACTTAAAGAATACAAAAACAAGGATCATCGAAACAAGCTTGACAGCATGAACATTGCTGCCGCATCCGGATTTCAGGTAAATATTGTAAGCACCAACTCCTACGCTCCGGTTATTAAAGGTTATGGATACGACGAAGTTAAAACGGACAAAGCCAATGTGAGCGCACTTTTATCGGTGTCCAAAGAACTGACCGGTGCACAAAACAGGCGAAAGCACTACGAATCCATCGAATTGCAGAATCAGTCTTCCAGAAATGCCGGAAAAATATCAGAGCAGCAATTGAAGAAAGATATCACCGATCAATACATTACAACCTTTAACGATGAACAACAATACCTTTTCGGCGAGGAAATTCTGAAACTTTTAAACAAGGAAGAAATTCTGTTAAACAGGCTCACACAAACAGGCGCCTACCGACAAACGGATTATCTGTCCTTTGTTGTGAGTCTACGTCAACAAAAAATTGGGGTCAATACTCTCAAGAATCAATACGATTACGACTATTTTACCCTTTGTTATCTGTGTGGAGTGGGTGATACTACTGTTTTTAACCTGTCGGATCCTTCGTTGAATGCCGTGCAACTTCCTGACGTATCATCCTCCGTTTTTTCCCGTCAATTTGTGTTGGATAGTTTAAACATTCAGAATGAAAAAGAATTGGTTGACCTGGCTTATAAACCTAAAATCAGTGCTTTTGCCGATGCAGGTTATTTATCTTCTTTAGCCTACATGCCCGGTAGGAACTTTGGGGCAAGTGCCGGTTTTTCACTGAGCATTCCAATCTACGATGGAGGACAAAAAGAAATACAATACAAACAATTAGCGTTGGATGAGCAAAACCGAAGCAATTACGCCGGTTTTTACAAATCTCAATATCAACAACAGATAAATAATCACTGGAAACGATTAAAAGCTAACAGCGAAATGTCCGTACAAATTTCTGAACAAATCACTTATGTTCAAACACTGATGGAGGCCGACCACAAATTACTGGAAAGTGGTGATTTGCGTATTTCCGACTACCTAGACGCCATCAGCAACTACCTGAATGCAAAAAATCAGCTTATTCAGAATAGGGTAGAAAAATATCAGCTAATCAACGAATTGAATTATTGGAACCGTACAAAATAGTCAGCCATGCCTAAAAGAATCATACAACTTTCCGTTTTAATGACGCTTGCCTTTTTATCTTGCAAATCAAGTACTAAAGAGGAATCCAAACCCGCTGAAAATGCGACGCCTGTCACAATTACCCAAATTCAGACTGGTCGGATGGATGAGGTTATTGAGCTCAATGCCACATCGGTTTTTCAGGTAAAGACCTACATCAAATCTCCGGTAAACGGTTATTTGCAGGAAGTGAACGCTCGTTTGGGGGAAAGCATCGGAAAAGGACAGAAAATGTTTGTCATCCGTTCCAAAGAAGCAGAAAATCTGGCTAACACCGTCAATAAGGTTGATACCGCCTTTCATTTTAAAGGCATCACACAAATCAAAGCTCCATGCAACGGTTACATCACCGATCTATCCTATCGTACAGGTGATTACGTTCAGGATGGTGAGACATTGGCTGCCATAAGCGATATCAACAGCCTGGTTTTTATGCTCGAACTGCCCTATAGCTTAAAAACCTTTGTGCCAAACAACAGTGCTGTGACGCTAACTTTGCCCGACAATACTAAAATCTATGGGAAACTTTCTTCAGCCATGCCTGTTGTTGACCCGGTGGCACAAACACAAAGCCACGTGATCCGGCTCACAAAAAGCGTTTCAGTACCTGAAAATCTGATTGCCAAGGTCTCCTTTATAAAAAAGTCAAAAAGCAATACTATTTCATTACCAAAAGAGGCAATTCTGACCAACGAAATTCAAAGTGAATATTGGATCATGAAAATGACTGATCCAACAACGGCAGTCAAAGTACCTGTCGTTAAAGGCATGGAAAGCAGTGACAGGGTTGAAATCGTATCGCCGCATCTGACTGCTTCCGACCGGATTCTCCTGGGTGGAAACTACGGATTACCCGATACAGCAAAGGTTTATATCGAAAAAAGTGCCAAATGAAAAATAACTTTTTCACCACCTATAAAAGCCCGCTGACTTTAGCCATTGTCATAGTCATTTTGGGAGGAATGTTTGCATACAGCAAGATGCAGACCTCCCTTTTCCCCGAAATTACGTTCCCTAAAATCAAGATTATTGCCGATGCAGGTGAGTTGCCGGTTGACCAAATGATGGTTACCGTAACCCGCCCGTTGGAGCTGGCCATCAAAAAGGTACCAGATCTGAAAATCCTTCGCAGTACCACCAGCCGTGGCAGTTGCGAAATTTCAGCCTATATGGACTGGAAAACAGATATCGACCTGAGCCAGCAACGCATTGAATCTAAAATAAACGAAATTCGTAACATACTGCCTCCCGACATTGACATCAATGTTGAACGGATGAATCCTTCCATCCTGCCCGTAATCGGATATACCCTTGAAAGTAAGGACCGTTCCCCCATCGACCTGAAATATCTGGCCACTTTTACCGTCAAACCCTTTTTATCCCAGGTAGATGGTGTTTCTGAAATTCGGGTCATTGGTGGTAAAGAAAAAGAATTTCAGATTGTGCTCAACAAATCCAGGATGTCGGCATTGGGCATTACACCGGAAACGGTTCGTTCAGCCCTCAGTGAAACAGGCTTTGTAAAATCGAACGGTTACCTTTCGGATTACCGTTACCTCTACCTAAGTATAACCGATGCCAGAATTGACAGCAGGGAAAAACTGGAAGATGTTGTGATTACCGGCAGCAACAAACGAACAGTCACACTGAGCGATATTGCAGAAATTAAAATCAACGAGGCAAAAGAGTATATCAAAATCAATGCCAATGGCAAAGACGGTATTTTAATCGCTGTCCTAAAACAACCCAATGCCAATTTGATTGATCTGTCCGATAAAATGACAAAAAAACTGGATGACCTTAAAAAGGTATTGCCATCCAATGTGACTATCAAACCTTACTACGTACAGGCTGACTTTGTAAATGACTCCATGAGGAGTGTCAGCGATAGTGTTTGGATTGGTCTGATCCTGGCTATCCTGGTGGCTGTGCTTTTCCTTAAATCGGCCAAAGCAAGCACCGTCATACTGATTACCATTCCAGTAATCTTGCTGCTGACTATGATTGTATTGTACATGACCGGTCAATCACTCAACATCATGACATTAGGTGCTATTGCAGCGTCCATTGGTCTGATCATCGACGACGCCATCGTCGTGGTGGAGCAAATTCATCGAACGCACGAGGAACATCCGGGTGAAAAATCCGTCAGTTTGCTGCACAAGGCCATCCACTACCTATTTCCGGCCATGGTTGGTTCTTCGCTCAGCACCATCGTTATTTTTCTGCCTTTTATCCTCATGTCGGGAGTAGCAGGAGCGTATTTCAAGGTGATGACCAATACCATGATCATAACGCTTTGCTGTTCATTTTTTGTCACCTGGATTGCTTTACCTGTCATCTATCTTTGGCTGACATCCAAAAAAGGGGAGAAAACAACGACTTTGGAAGAAGAAGCTCATCAGGTAAAAAAACAAAACTGGGTTAACTATTTTATCACTCGTCCCTGGATTAGTTTGGTTTATATTTTGTTTCTTGTTCTGGCGGTTGTTCTGATCTTTCCACGTCTGGAAACCGGTTTCCTACCTGAAATGGACGAAGGGAGCATTGTTTTGGACTACAATTCTCCTCCCGGAACTTCTTTGGAAGAAACGGACCAAATACTGAAACAAGTTGAAAAAATAATCCTGAAGATACCTGAAGTAGAAGCCTTTTCCCGCCGGACCGGAACTCAAATGGGCTTTTTCATTACAGAGCCGAATAGAGGTGACTACCTGATTCAACTCAAAAAGAAAAGACATCGTACAACGGAGGAAGTCATTGACGATATTCGTCAACGCGTAGAGGCGACCCAACCTGCCCTACAGATTGATTTCGGTCAGGTGATCGGGGACATGCTTGGAGACTTGATGGAATCCACCCAACCTATAGAAATAAAAATATTCGGCTCAGACCGTAGAGAGTTGGAAAAATTGTCGAAAAAAGTGGCAAAGGTTGTCGAAAACGTACAAGGGACAGCCGACGTCTTTGATGGAATCACCATTGCCGGTCCTTACATCAACATTGAACCCAATGCGCAACATCTGGCCCAATTTGGTATCACACCTGCCAACCTGCAATCTCAGATACAAACTTCCCTGGAAGGTGATGTTGCCGGTTTTGCCTTCGACAAAGACCGATTGACCAATATTCGGCTCATTTACCCCGAAAGCAACAAACTGAGCGTATCTGACATTGCTCGGTTACAGATCTTTTTACCAAATGGAAAGCTTTTACCGGTGACCGATTTGGCAAACATCCGGCTTATGCCAGGTGACCCGGAAATTCAGCGTGAAAATTTGCAGAACATGGGCTTAGTCACCGCCAGACTGAACGGACGGGATTTGGGTAGTGTCATGAGTGATGTCAGCAAACAGCTGTCTTCAAATATTTCCTTAAAACAAGGTTACAACATCACGTATGGAGGTGCGTACCAGGAGCAACAGAAATCCTTTCAGGAGCTTTTATTAATTCTGATTACAGCCATTCTGCTTGTTTTCTGTGTGATTCTGACTTTATTCAAGGATTTCCGAATTGCGTGCATCATTCTTTTTATAGCAGTTCTGGGCATTTCCGGCAGTTATCTGGCCTTGTTCCTTACAGGAACTCCTCTGAATGTAGGCAGCTATACCGGGCTCATCATGATTGTGGGTATCATTGGCGAAAATGCCATCTTCACCTTTTTGCAATTTCGGGAAGCTACAGAAAGGATGAAACTGGACGATGCCATCATTTTCTCCATTTCTACCCGATTGCGGCCAAAATTGATGACTGCACTTGGAGCCATCATCGCACTCATGCCTTTGGCATTGGCTTTTGGAACAGGAACGCAGATGCATCAACCTTTGGCTATTGCTATTATTGGTGGTTTTTTGGTAGCTCTGCCTTTGTTGTTGGTGGTGCTGCCTACGATGATCCGGGTTTTTTATAAAAATAAAAAAGCGATAATTAAGGAATAGAAATCGCTGAATGCACTAAAGTTAATGGATGCTTTGGTGCGTTCAGAGACTTGTTACCGAATCTGGACTTTTTTCCGCTTCAAGGATGGAACGAGTCATTCCATCGACCAACTTTAGATTGGGCACAAAAATTTCCGTAATGCCGGTAACTCCTGCTATTGCCAAAAATATTTCGCAAGCAGGGACAATCACATCGGCTCTGTCCGGTTTCAATTCATATTTTGACATGCGCTCCTCAACACTCAGTAGTTCTAACTTATGATATATTTTCCGTAGTTTTTGGACGGTCAATATTCTTTTTTTGGCTGTTTTTACCAGACGGTACACTTTGTTGATGTTCCCGCCTAAGCCAAGAATTTTTGCAGGATTGTATTTTTTTTTAATCAAACGAAGATAGTTTAACAGGTCATCCATTTCCGCAGCTGCAACTTTTTCGTTTAAAAGCCGAATAGTACCAACTCTGAATGATTTCGATTCAGCTAATGTGCCGTGGATAATTAACGCTATCTCTGTACTTCCTCCACCAACATCGACGTAGATGAAATTTTGACCTGCCTGCAACTTCTTAGCGGCATGACTTTCAACGATCAGTTTGGCTTCTTCGGCTCCACTGATTATTCTTAAATGAATATTCGCTTTTTGATTCACATCCAGCACAATCTGTTCTCCGTTTCTTGCTTCCCGCAAAGCAGCTGTGGCATACGCACAATAGGTCTCAACCTGATATTCCTGAATAAGGTTGTAAAAAGTTTGCATTGCCGTGATAAGTCTATTTTCCAAAACAGCACTTATTTCACCTTTGATAAAGCTGTCCTCGCCCAACCTCAGCGGGACACGCAACAACAGCTCTTTTTTAAATTTCAGGCGACAATCCGGGGTTTTAATAACTCGAGTGATCAATAATCGGACAGCATTAGAACCAACATCAATGGCCGCTACTTTTTTTAGAATCATTTTAATATCTTTGAGTGTAAAACTATTAAAAAAAGTTGTAAAATAACTTATTAATACCACAAATATGGTAGGTGAAATGCCATACATGTGGGATTATTCAGAGCTTTCCAACCCCCTATATTTGTATCAGAAAAAATACTAATTATGGCAACAACAGAACAACAACCGCGTTTCGAAACGCTTCAGGTACATGCAGGACAAGTAGTAGATAGTACCACCCATTCCCGTGCTTTACCAATTTACCAAACATCTTCCTATGTTTTTGAAGATGCTCAGGATGGCGCTGACCTTTTCGGCTTGCGTAAGTTTGGAAACATTTATACCCGGTTGCAAAACCCCACCACCGATGTATTCGAAAAACGAATTGCAGCCCTGGAAGGTGGAGTGAGTGGACTTGCTACGTCATCCGGACAGTCGGCACAGTTTATTGCCCTCAACAACATTTTGCAGGTTGGAGACAATTTTGTTTCAACACCTCACCTTTACGGCGGAACCTACAATCAGTTTAAACACCAGTTTAAACGTCTGGGAATTGAAGCACGTTTCACCAAAGAAGACAAACCCGAAGAATTTGAAGCGTTGATTGATGACAATACCAAGGCCATTTATCTGGAAACCATTGGTAATCCGGAACTTAACGTACCAGACTTTGATGCCATCGCAGCTGTTGCCAAAAAATACGACATCCCTTTGATTGTAGACAATACATTTGGTGCAGGCGGATATCTTTTCAGACCTATTGAACACGGTGCAGCCGTTGTGGTGGAATCTGCTACCAAATGGATAGGCGGTCACGGAACTTCCGTTGGTGGAATCATTATTGACAGTGGAAAATTCAACTGGGGCAATGGTAAATTCCCATCCTTCTCAGAACCATCAGGCAGTTATCACGGACTGGTATTTTCTGAAGTTTTCGGTGAAGGCGGTCCTTTCGGAAACATCGCGTTCAACATCCGTGCCCGTGTAGAAGGTCTTCGCGACTGGGGTAACACCATCAGCCCTTTCAACTCGTTCTTGCTGGTACAAGGTATAGAAACGCTTTCATTGCGTGTGGAACGTCATGTACAAAACACCCAGGCGCTGGCCGAATGGCTGGAAAGTCACCCCAAAGTGGAGTTTGTGAACTATCCCGGCCTTAAAAGCAGTAAATATTACGATCTGGCTAAAAAATATTTCCCCAAAGGTGCCGGCGGTGTGCTGACCTTTAAATTGAAAGGCGACGCAAAAAACGCAGATACATTGATAGACAATGTCAAATTATTCAGCCATCTGGCCAATGTCGGCGATGCAAAATCCCTGATCATCCACCCTTCTGCAACCACCCACGAACAGCTTTCTGCCGAAGAACAAACGGCTGCCGGTGTTGCACCTGGCTTAATCAGACTTTCAGTAGGTATTGAAAATATTGAAGATATCAAGGCTGATTTAGTACAGGCTTTTGAGTTTATTTAATAGGTATAGGCGCTTAGACCGCAGGTTTTCTGACAAATAATTTCACATTGCATTCCGACTTAGTACAAAGAAGAAAGGGATGTCCTCATTAGAGTTGTCAAATGAATTTGAACAATGCCAGAAGACTTGTTGGGAGTTCAATCCGATGGAAATGGTTGTAAATACTTATAATACAGTAAGCTGGGATTGCAAATCCCAGCCACAAGCATCACCATTTTCTCATTTAATGAAGGACATATCCGGAAGGACTGGAAAGAGGCTTACCAATTGGCAGCCTCTTTCCATATTTGGTCTGTTCTATTATTTACTGAGGTATTACAACAGTATTCATTTGAAGAGTCACTGCTGTTTGTGCCAACATTCTTCCATTAATAGAAGCACCTGTTTGCATATTGATACCTGTTTGACTCAATATATTTCCTTCAAAATGACTGGTTGTTCCTAACGTAACTGCACCTGAAGTCTGCCAGAAGATGTTTTTAGCCTGTGCTCCTCCTGTCAGGGTAATACGTACTGCATTACTCATGGTAAGGGTCCCGGCCACCTGGAAGATAAAGATATCATCCGGTCCACCTGAGATAGTAATATCTGTTGGAATAAAAAGTGCGGTTGTCCATTTATAAAGACCCGGTGTCAGCGTTTTGCCTCCGATATTTCCAGCACCTAAATTCAAGAAATCAGGACTGATACGGCCTGCTGCGTCTGTATAGGCAGTTTGCATATCGCCAACAGCGGTAGTTAACATGCTTGGGCTTGTTACACTTGAAGGTAGCGGACCGGCAGCATCAACAGAGTAAATAGTTCCTGCAACTTCCGCACAAGTTAATAAAATAGCGGCACCGGTAATTGGGCTTGAACCTATATCCCCTGTAACACTTGATTTATAAACATCCGTAATCCCTGTTTTAGACAAGATTACAAAATTACCTGCAACCCCAAGATTAACGGCCGTTAATGCAGGCAGGACAGATACTGCTTTAGTTTGAACTGTTGATAAAGTAGTTGAATTATCTTTAGTGGAAACCCCAGAAGGATTATTGGGTTCCATTTGGTTTGAACAACTACTCATCAGTAACACGATCAGGAATAATCCCAGTACAGGTAGTACAATTTTAGTTCTCATAAAATATTTTATTAAGTTTGTGACTTAATTATCACAATTCAAAGTTGAGATTAAAAATTTGTTAATGAGTTATATAAAATTTTAAAAAGTTGCATAATTCACTCTTTTCTAATAACAAGTTAAATGTCGATTAATTAAAAATGCCATTCAAAAATGAATGATTAGAAGGCTATCTTGAGGAATATCATTTTAGATACAACAGACGCAATAATATGGACACAATCTTTGACACCTTACTTAAAAGAATGGTTGAGTATGAGCCAAAACGTTTAAATACAGATAAATAATCCTGCGGTCTAGACGCCTATACCTATTATTTAATTAGCAAAATTCCAACGTTCAGAAACCTTTTTACTACAACCTGCAATTTTCTCCGGAAGATTGCAGGTTTTTTTATTTATTGTAATTTTACCCCACCAATCAATTAATTACAATCCAATATGACAGACCTTCTTTTACAACAAAAAGAGATACATGTAGAGCTCACAGACTTTTTGACTAAATTGATTAACTGGGCACTATCCAGTGGTATAAAAGTTGTTTTTATTGTCGGAGCAGCTTATTTGCTAAAAGTTATTGCAAAACGCTTTATTCAGAGAATTGTAAAAGCAGCAGTACATTCAGACAAACTGATCACGGAAGATGCAGAACTGAAACGAATGAATACGCTGGTCCATATTTTTTCCTATACCTTTAACACCATCGTAGTAATGATAGCCGCCATGATGGTTATCAAAGAATTTGGGATAGACGTTGCACCCATTCTGGCAACGGCCGGTATTGCTGGCGTGGCCATCGGTTTTGGTGCACAATATTTGGTTAAGGATATCATCACGGGTATATTCATCATCTTTGAAAATCAATATCGCCTCGGAGATGTGATTAAAATTGGTACCATCGGCGGATCTGTCGAAGATATCAGTCTTCGTGTAACCACTTTGAGAGATGCGGACGGAAACGTTCACTACATTCCACACGGTGAAATCAAAATTGTGTCCAACCTGACCCGTGTCTATTCAAAAATCAATATGAATGTTGGCGTTGCTTACGAAGCAAACCTGGATCATGTAGCCGAAGTGGTCAATAAAATTGGTCAGGATCTGGCCAACGACCCTGCCTGGAAAAATGCCATCACACAATCTCCCAGATTCTTGCGGGTGGATTCCCTGGATGAGTCTTCAGTTAGTATCAAGATTGTCGGTGAAACAAAGCCTCAGGAACAATGGAGTGTAGCCGGAGAATTGCGAAAACGCATCAAGGAAACCTTTGAAAAAGAGGGCATCGATATACCGTTTCCTCAAACAGTGGTACGTCATCTGGCAAGGAATGAGGACGAAGGATAACAAATAATCAAAAAAAAGTAGCTGAAAATCTCGGGATTACCCAAAGAATAATGGGTATTTAAATCAAAAAGGTTTAAGATAAAAAAGAACATGAATAACATTGATTTTGAATTTTGCGATTTCAATAATCCGCAACATATTACAGCATTGGTCGATTTGTTGAATCACTACATGAGCGATCCAATGGGAAATTATCCGCAACACGATAAAAAGAAGCAATTGCTTTTAGTGGATGGATTGTCCAGACATCCTTCCGCTTTTGTCCTTTTTGTTTTATACAATGGGGAATACGCAGGCTTAACCACTTGTTTTGTTAACTTCTCGACATTTAAATTAAAACCCTATCTGTACGTACATGATGTGGTTATTCGTCAGGAATTCAGGGGTATGGGTTTGGGAAGACTCATCATGGAACAATTGGTGTCTATTTCCAGGGAACATGATTATTGTAAAATAACTCTGGAAGTGAGGGAAGACAATGTGGCAGCCAGATCTTTGTATCAAAGTCTCGGTTTTGATGAATGCGAACCCAAAATGTATTTCTGGACTAAAACCCTCTGAAGTTAATGAGAGCATATGCTTTTATTCAAAGCCTCCTTCATATCCCTCAAGTTACTTCTTTTGTAATGTGGGAGGACACTTGCCAAGGTGCTTTCTGTTCCGAATAGTAATGCAGCTGCCAATGTGTAGCCCTCCTTACCAGTATGAACATCCTTAAGTCGCAAACGAGCCGACACTAAAATTTCCTCATTGGTCATATCTGCCCAAGAATGGTCGGCCCGGTTGAGTTTGACAATCTTGCGAACCATATCAAACCGTTCCTTTTCAAAGTCGCTCATATCCAGTAGGTCAGTAATCTGTTGGATTGCGTTGATATGTTCTTGTTTCGCATAGTATTATTGTCAGCTTAAACCTGACCACAATGATACGGAAAACAATATATTTAACAATGTAATAAATCAAGAAAATATTATTTGAATTGAATATGTCAGCTTAAACCTGACTAATTATTGATTGAACTAAATTTAAATGATTAATGTCAGTACTAACAATACTTTGTTTACCTTGCAACATTAAATCTCAAATAATAAAAACACATAAAAATGAAGAATTTAATTTTAATCTGCTTTATTTCGCTTTTTAGCACGTAAAACTTTTACTAATTCAAGACACTTTGGACAAAAAATAATAGGTGCAATATGACAACCACGACTTCTTCGATTATTAAAAAACTGCTTATTCTGTTTCTTGTTATTGCAGGATTGCACTATGCTAAAGTGTTTCTAATGCCTTTGGCTATAGGGGGCGTTTTGGCAACACTCTTTTTACCTTTCTGTAAATGGATGGAAGAAAAGAAAGTACCCAAAGGACTTGCAGCGTTAATTTGTCTGTTCGTATTAATATTAGCAATTGCTGGTGTAGGTGCTCTGCTTGACTGGCAGATTTCTAAACTGGCAAAAGATTTCTCTCTGATAACTCAAAAAGCCATAGATGCAGGCGACCGCATTCAGGAATATTTATTTAATCATTTTGGCATTTCAGCAGAAAAGCAATCGCAGATGCTTAAAAAAGAACAGCCATCAATTACCGGTATAATGCAGATGGTGGCAACCTCACTTGCCTATGTTTTTACCAACTTTGTTTTAGTGATGGCGTATATTTTTCTGCTATTGTATTATCGGAATCACATCAAGCGTTTTTTTCTTAAAATTACTCCGGCTTCTCAACAAAACGAGATTGAGCAGGTACTTCACAGCGTAACCCATGTATCACAACAATACCTGCTTGGTCTCACTAAAATGATCGTTTGTTTATGGATAATGTATAGCATTGGATTTACTATTATAGGAGTTAAAAATGCAATCTTTTTTGCCATCATCTGCGGTCTTTTAGAAATTATTCCGTTCATCGGAAATATCACAGGTACCACCCTCACAGTTTTTGTGGCAGCCGTACAGGGAGCCAGTCTTCCCATGCTGGTAGGCATTGTAGGGATTTATGTAGCGGTTCAATTTATTCAGGAGTGGGTGTTGAGCCCGATAATTGTGGGTCCGCAGGTAAAAATTAATCCTTTCACAACCATCATAGCGCTGATATTAGGCGGATTAATTTGGGGCATACCCGGTATTTTTATCGCTATTCCACTTTTCGCCATGTTTAAAATTGTATGCGACCATTTTGAACCACTAAAACCTTACGGTTTTCTGATGGGTGAAATTAAACCCGGAAAAGGAGAGCCGGGTTTAATAAAAAAAATAAAGAGCAGGTTTAAAAAGGAACGGAATAAATAACACCTGATCTTTAATAGCCCTTACCGCTATGTGCTATAGCATACTCTGAAATGTGTGAATAATATAACATATTTCTAAAATTATGTAGCACTTTTCGCTTTAACAGTATCCATCTTTACTGAGTAATTACAAGTTTACCATTTTATACAAAAAAATTATGGCAAAGTATTCCAAAAAAGCTCAGGAAAAAATCGAAGTGGTCATGCATGAATTTAAGCATGGAAAATTAAAATCAGGCAAAGGCGGTAAAGGTGGAATTGTAAAAAGCCGCGAGCAGGCAATAGCCATCGGTATAAGTGAAGCACGCGAAGCTGGATTAAAAGTTCCCAAGGAAAAATAGTTGTAAATCAGTTAGGTGTTTTTCACCAGACGCGCTTCTCTTTTCATCTAAAGTGGACAAAAAAATCCAACTAGATCAAGTTCCCCAATTATTGCACCGTGCGTTCTGTACAATTCTGCGTATGTATCAATTTATTGCGTACTTTTGGGAGTGAAGGTTGTGATTGATATTAAAAAAATCATTTTAAATTATGACAAAGCAGGAAATAAAAGAACGGGAGGCGCAATTGCTGGAAATGGTAAGCATTTTTTGTACAGAAAAACTCAACGATGATTATTTTAGATTGTGTGAGAAATTGATCAGGAAACTCGGAAGAAAACGGGATGTTCCCTTTCAGAGAGGCAAACTGGAAATCTGGGCTGCTGCTGTCGTTTATGCCATCGGATCAATCAACTTTTTGTTTGATAAATCTTTTGAGCCCTATATGACACCTGCTCAAATCAACGATTATTTCGGAACGAAAAACACAACAGTTACTGGCAAAGCCCGTGAAATAAAAGATTTGTTTAATCTGTGGTACTTTAATCCGGAGTTTTCCACTCAGAAAATGACAGAAGAGAATCCGTTCAATAAACTTGTAATGGTTGATGGATGATTGGCAGTGCCCTTGAATTCGTTGTCGGAAAACTTGCAGAAAATGGTCATGGATGCCAGGCTGCCCAATTCAAGCAACATTCAGTTTGTGGCATCCATACTTAAGGATAAGCTTCCTGATGAACTGGATGTGGAAGAATATTTCGTTTTAAAGTTGTCGGAGGATGATAAATTGTTCCGGATAGAAAATAGGTTGAGAGGCAAACCACATTGATTTGAAAGATGAAAACTACAAGCCGCTCAAGAAAATTGAAGCCAAATCCCGATTACAAACCCCGTACGGTTCTGCAAGGTGATGAAATGTTCCCAAACGGAATTTTTATATTCAACATTTCCCGGATTAACGAAGACATTCTGAACAAACAGTTGCTTGTCGAGGAGAAGAAAGGTTTAATCCATGCATTCAAACTCAGAGGTGAACGACTGCTGCCGTATTTCACGAAAAAGAAGAGCTACTTGTGTTACATCGATTACTGGAACGACAAACTCAAGGTGTACAGCCCTGAAGGAAATTTATAATCACCGCTCGTTTACCATTTTCCGACAGTCGTTTGAGTGTCTTGTAAAACAACTCGGTCGATTCTTGCCCTGCAGTAACTGATCTTACACCGGAGAATATTTGTCCGATTCACAATCCTATGGAGTGCATATATATGCGTTATTAGTTCTTTGAAGTCCTAAAAAATTGACCTGAAAAAAACACCTTGCTGTCTGAAAAAAACACCTTGGTGTTTTTTGACAAAAAAAAAGTCAGATTTTCAGGCAAATTCGATTTATGTTATGTTTTGGGTGTCTGAGAATTGTCTATTTGAAAATAGATTGAGTGTTGGTCGTCAATATCGAAATCTCCCGAGTTTATTATCGAATAAATATGTTATATTTATTCATTATATTGTAAACGTTTTGGTATTCAATGGTTAGCTATACTGAATTGGGTTTACAGTTTTTGGGTTATTACTAAATCAGGTTTACAGTTATTCGGTTAAGACAAAACAAAGACTGTTCCAGATAGGATAACTATTTGGCACAGTGGTATTTTATTTATTTTATGAAATTTTCAGGGAAGGGTTAAACTACTTGATTGTAGGATAAAAGGGAGGAAATTACATTTTAGAATGAAAAATAATTTAGTAAATGGACTCTACACTAACTCTCAGAATCGTACCTCTCCTCTTTCTCCACAATATACTCCGGCCTATCTTTCACCTCGTCAAAAATAATCCCGATATACTGCCCCAGCACACCGATGGTCAGCAATTGCACACCGCCAAAAAACACCACCAGTACAATAATGGAACTCCATCCAGAACTCGCATTTGTAAAGCCGTAAATTTTACCAAGAATGATCCATATCGCATAAATCAAACCGATCATAACGGAGAGAAAACCCAGGCCAACAGCCACCTTCAAAGGCTTCTTGGAGAAATAGAGCATGGCTGTTCCGGCAAGATGCATCAATTTACTTAGAGGATATTTCGTTTCGCCCGCAAAACGCGCATCCCGTTCATAATACAGGGGAATCTGCTTAAAACCGACCCAACTGATAATGCCACGAATGTATTTATTCTTTTCCCGAAAGTGATTGAATTCATCCATCACCTTTCGGTCAATCAGTCGAAAATCACCGGTATCCAGTGGAAAAGAGACTTCAGACAGCTTATTGAGGGAACGGTAAAACAATTTATAGCTGAATTTCTTCATAAAGCTCACCCCATCCCTTTTTTGGCGAACGCAGTAAACAACATTTGCATTTTCTACCCTTTGTTTTTCCAATATTTCAGGAATCAATTCGGGAGGATCCTGTAGATCGGCATCCATAATGATGGCAAGATCACTTTTACAGAAATGAATGCCGGCTGTAACAGCAGGTTGATGGCCGAAATTTCTTGAAAAATGCAGAACATTCACCCTGCTGTCTCTATGTGCGATGGCAGAAAGCAGAGCACCAGTATTATCCTTGCTTCCATCGTTGATAAATATGAGTTCTGGCTTATAATCGATTAAACCATCCATCACTTTCTTAAAACGTTCGTAAGTAGCTTCTATGACAGCTGCTTCATTGTAACAAGGGACAATAAGACTAAGAGTTTGCATGTCTTCAATATTATTTATGCCTGGAAGGCTTCAAAAAATAGGAGAAAATTCTATGTTCGCTAAAAGTAAGCTTCTTATTTAAAAAATACTGAATAACCGCAACAATTAAAACAGAAATCATCTTTGAGACCATACTGTCCATCTTGAAACCATCAATCATTAAAACCAGCAAACCGGAACTCAGTGCCATTCCAACAAGGGCTATCAGATAAAAAGATACAAAACGCCTGAAAAGTTTATCTTTCACTTTAAAAGTAAACAGACTATTGAGTATAAAATTGTTGATGACCCCAAAAGTTGAACTGATAATATTGGTAATTACATAATTAACCTCAAACATTTCATGGAGCATATAAAAAATGCCCATGTCAACAATCAGACCAGTACAACCAACTATACCATATCTAAGAAATTTAGATTTTAACAATCTTGCACAAAAGGATCTCATCATTAAATTCATTGTAACGTTTCCTGGTCTGTCTCAAAACCACAAAATCATATTTACCCAAATACTTCTCACGTACGATGGAAATACCTTTCTTTCCGATGATCAGATAGCCATCCGATGGTAAAAACAGTTCGAAGTTTTTAAAATCATTGCCCATGTAATAATTCAGACCGTATATACTGGCATAAAACTTCAGATTATTCATCACATAAGTCTTACCCTTTAAATCGTAGGAGGCAGAAAACTCACGTGCAACAGGGTGTAGAGAATTCCCGTTTTTAAATACCGGATAAAGGGTTCCTTCCAAATAAATCTGTGTACTTATAAAAAGTGTAAAAGTACCAAAAATAAGGATTCGTGTATTTTTCTTTCGTATCCATCCGGTAAAAAGGACAAATACGACCAGCAAAAAGGACCAAAGCAAGTAACCCAACCAACCCGGATTCATAAAGAAATCAGCAAACAAGCCAACATCATTGGTTGTTTTTGCATCCAAAGGTATCAGCGATGTAATCCCGGACAGATTGATGAAGTGTGCAGCACCTGATAAGGCCAGTAGCAAACCTGCAAGGGCTCCAACTATTTTACCCAACACTACAAATATGAAAGGCTTTTTTTCTTCTGCCCACAGGAAAACCTTTGCCAATAGAAATGCGGCAAATGGATATGCAGGTAAGATATAAACACTTCTCTTGGAGGATGGAATGGCATAAAAACAAATAAAGAGTATCACCACCAAAGAACTGAACAAAGTCATCTTATCCATTTCTGCTATACGATTGAACCAGGAGGTTCCGGAAGATTTCGTATTTCTCCACCATTTCTTATATCCAAAAGTGCAGGCCGCAAAAACCAAAACCAAAGACCAGGGCAGAAATCCGGTCAATATTGCCGGTATATAATACCAGAAAGGGGCGTTGTGACCCAAACTATAATCAATACCCAACTGCTCTCTTTTCATTCCGAGAAAACGTCCGATATTTTCCGCAAAAGCAATATCCAGGAAACGTTTTCCATCCTGCTGATAAGCCATAAAATACCAGACAAACAGAATCAGTAAAGCCGGAACTGCCACCAGAGCATTTTTCCCCAACGCTTTCCAGAATGAATATTTACGAAGAAGCAGATAGATACCAAAAACAAAACAAGGCAAAACGATACCTACAGGCCCTTTTACCAAACTGGCACAAGCGAGCAACAAGACAAGCAGTATCGGAAAGCCTTTTAACTTTTTTTCCTCCCACCGGTACATTTCCATCAAAGCCATCGACATAAAAAAGGCCAACGTCATGTCAACCCGGCATTCAAGACCACTTCGATGCATTTCAAAACCAGTGAGTAAAATAAGAGCAGAAAGAACAGCCTCCATTTTTGATTTTCTACGAAGCAGAAAAATCAAGGTGAAAATAGTCATACCGATCAGGCCCAAAGCGGATGGCAAACGTGAAGTTGCTTCGCTGACATGTCCCGAAATCAAGGAGAATCCTGCAACAAGCCAATGCATCAACGGTGGTTTGAAACCAATTTCATCGGCATATCCTATTGGTAAAACCCAATATCCGTGTTGTAGCATGGAAACGGCCAATGAAGCTTCTCTTGGTTCACCTTTTGTATAAAAATCACCAATTCCTATCCAGGGTAATGTGAGAAGCATACTCACCAACAGTATAAATAAAACCGGATTTCGTAAATAAAGTGACTGAATATTAGTTCGGATTTCTCTCATGAATCGTTCTTTTCAGGGCAAAGATACTAGGAATATAGTACAATCAAAACATCAAATTTAGTTCGATTATAAGGCATTTAAAAAAAATCTTATTTTTCCGTAAGTGATTTATTAATCAGTAAAGCCGTTTTTGCAGCAGCACCCGGTTGACCAAGCTTTGTCTGAACTTCTGCATAACCCTGAAGCATGATCTTTCTTTCAGGGGTATCAGACAACAAGGGTTCTAACGTTGCGGCAAGCTGTACTTTATTGAAAAGAACTCCCATCAATTCCGGAACGACCATTCTGCCAGCAATCAGATTGACCAGACAGATATAAGGTACATGCATGAAATGTTTGAAAACCCAGTTTGGAATACTACCCCCGCGAAACGAATAACAAACCACCTGGGGTGTTCCAATCAAACCCGTTTCCAAAGTGGCTGTACCAGAAGTTACTAAAGCTGCGTAGGCCAGTTCCAACAGATTATAGGTTTCTTCAAATACCAACCTGGTACCTGAAGGAATATATGGTGCATAAAAGCTCGTATCAATGCCGGGGGCACCCGAAACAACGACCTGAAATCCGGAATATTTTAGAGCTGCTTCAAGCATCAAAGGCAAATTGGATTTAATCTCAGCTCTGCGGCTACCCGGCAGAACCGCAATTACAGGCCTTTCATCCAGCTTGTATTTAGCCTTAAAAGCGGCTGCATCAAAAGGTTTCGATCGGTAGTCAGCAATACTGTCCACGCAGGGATTTCCAACATATTCAACCGGAAAATCATGTTTGGCAAAAAAATCCGTTTCAAAAGGAAGAATCACATACATCTTGTCAATGTATTTTTTGAACGATTTGATGCGGTATTCTTTCCAAGCCCAGATTTTTGGAGATATATAGAAATGGACAGGCAGTCCGGGTATATTTTCCTTGACGTATTGGGCAATTTTCAGGTTGAAGCTGGCGTAATCTACCAGAATGAGAACATCCGGTTTCCAATCGGTCACTTCTTTTTTGCACAAGGACAGATTGTCAAGGACCTTACGGGCATTCATTAAAACGGCGATAACTCCCATAAAAGCCATTTCACGGTAATGTTTCACACACTGACCGCCAATGGAAGCCATCTTATCTCCTCCAAAAAAGCGAAATTCTGCCTTTGGATCGAGCACCAACAGTTCCCTCATAACATTGGATGCATGCAAATCACCCGAGGCTTCTCCAGCTACTAAAAAATACTTCATAAACGTCTTTTAGTTTATAGATCCCAGCTCTTCATTTTTTCCAGCAAAGGATAGGCAGTCATATCAATTTCAGAAGCCACGACCGAGACATAGCCCTGACTCATGGCGAACATATCTGTATCCTCGGCAAGAGGTTCATTGTTCTGAAAATGACCGATCAGCCAATAATAATTACCGCCATTCGGATGTTCCCGCATATCAAATTCTTCCACCCAACGGCCTCTGGCCTGACGACAAACCCGTACGCCTTTCAGATCGGGTATGGCTGGAATATTTACATTCAGACAATGTCCTTCCGGCAAACCATTCTCCAGAACTTTGCGGACAATCTTTTCTATATACAGTTTGGTCGGTTTAAAATCAGCATTGATGTCGTGGTTATCCAGCGAAAATCCAATGGCAGGGATTCCGTTCATGCAAGCTTCCAGCACGGCACCCAATGTACCTGAATAATGAATGGCAACGGAAGAATTGGTTCCGTGATTAATTCCTGAAACCACCAGATCTGGTTTTCTATCTGTAAGCAACCGATTAAGTGCAAGTTTCACACAATCTACCGGCGTGCCATTACTCCTGAAAATTTGCAGACCAATTTCCTCAGAGACAAGACTGAGGGTTAAGGGCACTTTTACAGTAATTGCCGTAGACATTCCGGAACGTCCCGAATTCGGAGCAACCACCACTAAATCTCCAAACGGACGTAAAACTTCTATCAGGAACATGATGCCCGGAGCCATAAAGCCATCGTCATTGGAGAGTAAAATTAAAGGTCTTTTTTCCATATAATAAACAGTTCTTAAAACACAAAGGTACATAATATTCAAAGATGAACGGACGTGCTTTTTCAAATTTTTAACGTTCATGACCTAAACGAATACCCAGCAATGAAGTAGAGAGAAATGCAGCACCATTACACCTACTAATTACCAAACAATAAGAGGACTGTTTACAACGTAGGTTTTTTAATCTGTTTCTGATTCAAATATTTCCCTATCTTTGTACGTAGAATTTATGTTTAAACACAAACAAAAAAAGCCGGTAATGGATTCATCGTTTGTCGGTTAACTATGCATTATATGGGAAAAATAATTGCCTTGGCCAATCAAAAAGGAGGCGTTGGAAAAACAACGACAACAATCAATTTGGCGGCTTCACTGGCAGCACAGGAAAAAAAAGTATTGGTTATAGATGCAGACCCTCAGGCAAATGCCTCCTCAGGATTTGGAATAGATGTTAAATCATTGGATTCAACCATCTATGAATGCCTCATCAACAATATCAATCCGAAGAATGCCATTCTTAAAACGCAGATGGATGGTCTGTTCATCATACCCTCCCACATTGATTTGGTCGGAGCCGAACTGGAGATGATCAACATTCCGAACCGGGAAAACATTATGAAAAAAATAATCACCCCGCTCAAAGCCAATTACGACTATATACTGATAGACTGCTCACCATCACTGGGTTTAATTACGGTCAATTCCCTGACTGCCGCTGATTCTGTCATCATCCCGGTACAATGCGAGTATTTTGCGCTTGAAGGAATCAGCAAACTTTTGAATACCATTAAAATCATCAAGTCCAAGCTCAATCCCGGCCTTGAAATTGAAGGTTTTTTGCTGACAATGTACGATTCACGTTTACGTTTGGCCAAACAGGTAGCCGAGGAAGTTAAACGCCATTTCCGCGATTTGGTTTTCAACACCATCATTCAACGCAACGTCAAACTGAGTGAAGCGCCAAGTTATGGTACTCCTGTTTTACTCTATGATGCTGATTCAAAAGGCTCTGTTGATTATATGCAACTTGCCCTTGAAATTATTCAAAGAAATAAAAAATAATTTACTATATTGCGTCAACAACTTTGGGGTTGAAATGCAAAACGATTAATGCTTTATGATTAAAAAGAACGCTTTGGGAAGAGGCTTGGACGCTTTAATCAGCACGGAAGAAATTCGTACTGAAGGGTCTTCGTACATCAACGAAGTTGAATTGTCAAAGATTTTCCCCAATCCTGACCAGCCCCGCCACGAATTTGACGAAGAGGCTTTGCAGGATTTATGTGTATCCATTAAAACGATCGGCCTGATTCAGCCCATTTCAATACGTGAAATGCCTGACGGTAATTATCAGGTCATTGCCGGTGAACGCCGATTCAGAGCTGCTAAAATGGCTGGATTGACACAGATTCCCGCATACGTCAAAACGGCGGAAGACGACTTTGTCATGGAAATGGCACTGATAGAAAACATTCAGCGGGAAGATTTAAATTCCATTGAAATTGCCCTTGCTTTTCAAAAACTACAGGAAGTTTACAACCTGACACAGGAAAAACTCAGCGACCGACTTGGAAAAAAGCGAGCAACCATTGCGAATTATATTCGCTTGCTGAAACTCCCTGCTGAAATACAGATAGGTCTGCAGAAACACAAGATAGACATGGGGCATGCCCGTGCTTTGGTCAATATTGAAGACCCGACCATCCAGGTGGCCATCTACGAAGAGACTGTCCTAAACGGATACTCTGTTCGCAAAGTAGAAGAACTCGTGCGGGCAATTGCTGAAGGATTTGACCCCTTAAATACGGCAAAAAGCAGAAAAAAAGCATTTAAGACACCGGAAGAATATAAGGTTTTGCAAAAAATATTATCTGAACAATTGAAAACCAATGTTCGATTTTCAATTACGGAGACCGGCAAAGGCTCCATTACCATTCCATTCAAAACGGAAAGCCAACTGGAGATACTATTAGCTTCTTTTGATAAAATGTT
>Ga0209123_1000928_pt1 | contig 32890 bp, 25 predicted proteins | sample BarGraIncu00431A_FD_184500 | JGI IMG/M metagenome (GOLD analysis project Ga0209123, IMG submission 184500) | Arctic peat soil microbial communities from Barrow, Alaska, USA - Barrow Graham LP Incubations 004-31A (SPAdes) (version 2) | ecosystem: Environmental > Terrestrial > Soil > Wetlands >... | reverse complement strand
CCGGGGAGCACGGCAAGGGTTTCGCCGTGGTGGCCCAGGAGGTGAAGAACCTGGCGACCCAGTCCAAGCAGGCGACCGCCCAGGTGCGCAGCATCCTCGGCGTGATCCAGAAGGCGACGACCGCCGCCGTACTTGCCACCGAACAGGGAAGTAAGGCCGTGGAGGAAGGGGTCCGGCAGTCGGGCGCGGCCGGCGAGGCGATTAGGCTACTCGCAGTCAGCATCGAGGACTCCTCCAACGCCACGCTGCAAATCGTCACCTCCACCCAGGAGCAGGCAATCGGCATGGACCAGATCGCTATAGCAATCCAGAGCATTAACCAAGCGAGCAGCCAGAACGTCGAGGGGTCGCGCCAGATCGAGTCCGCGGCGCGCAGCCTGTACGAGTTAAACCAAAAGCTCCAGCAGCTGGTGAGCCGGTACCGGGTGGCATGAGGGAAATCCTGACGCGCCATAACGCTGGGCACTCCCCCGGCGCCAAGGACCGCAAAGGCGGGTACTCTCATGGGTGACTCCGAGGCGTTGCTGCATGAGCTCCTGGAAGTCTTCCGGAGCGAGGCGAAGGACCACCTCGACGCGCTCGGCGTGCTGCTGGTGACCCTCGAGGGCGAGGCGGGGCCGGTGGAGCGCAGAAAACTGGTGGAGGGAATCTTTCGCCACATGCACACCCTAAAAGGGGCGGCGCACGCGGTGAACCTCCTCGACGTCGCCAGAAAATGCCAGGAACTGGAAAGCCTCCTCTCCGGCCTGAAGCGCGGCGACATCCCGCTGGAGCTTCCCCTCTTCGATCGTCTGCACGGCGACCTCGACCTCCTTTCCGCCCGCATCTTCACCCCGCTTGGGAGCGCGCTCCCCGTGGTGAGAGCGGAGTGGCTTCCCTCCGAAGAGTCCGGGACTCCCCGCCCCCCCTACCCCGGCTCCCTGCCGCCACGGGCTACGCCGGACCTGGCGGCCGGTGCAACCCGCGGAAGCTCGCTGCCAGACGATGCCGGAGTGGCCGCAGAGGAGACCCAACCGGCACAGGCGACAGCGCCCGAGCGCACCGAGGCCCCGGGCGATGCAATGCCGGCCGAGAAGGCGCCGGCCCTGGAAACCGTCAGGGTCCCTACCCGGATGCTGGAAAGCCTGCTGCTCCAGGCGGAGGAACTGATCTCGGCAAAGCTCGCCGCCTCGGTATTGGTCGAGGAACTCTCGGGCGCCGCAAGGGATCTGGTCGGGCGCAGCACGGCCCGCTCCCGCGCCCTGGAACTTGCCGGCGCGGCGCTCAGAAAGCCGGGCTCCGACCTGGCCGCGGCGCGACTCGCCTCGCTGGTCCAGGAGTTCTGTGAGTCGGAAAGGCGCGCTGAACTGCGCCTGCGCGCCCTGGAAAAGGGGGCCGAGCGCAACCTTTTCGCCCTGCGCGGCATGGTCGACCCGCTCTTGGAGGAGATGAAAAAGCTGCACCTGCTACCGTTCTCCACACTTACGGACCCCTTCTCCAAGCTGATCCGCGACCTGGCCCGCGAACTGGACAAGGAGGCCGAACTGCTCTGCTCCGGCGGGGAGCTCGAGATAGACCGGCGCATCCTGGCCGAACTCAAGGAGCCTCTGTTGCACATCATGCGCAACGTGATGGACCACGGCATCGAAAAGGCGCAAAGCCGCACCAGGCGCGGTAAGCCGGCACGGGGGAGAATCAGCGTCTCATTGCGGCTCCAGGACGCCAACCAGGCCGAACTGATCATCGCCGATGATGGCCGGGGTATCGACCCGGTGCAGGTGAAGGAAACGGCACTCCGATTGGAACTTCTCACCCCGGAGGCGGCCGAGCGCCTGGGCGACGACCAGGCGCTCCAGCTGGTCTTCGAATCGGGGTTCTCCACCAGCTCGATGATAACCTCGCTCTCAGGGCGCGGTGTCGGCCTCGCCATCGTGCGCGAAAGCTTGGAGCGGCTGGGGGGGCACGCGGCGGTGGAATCCCGGCTCGGGCTGGGCACTACGTTTCGCCTGATGCTCCCGCTCTCCTTCGCCCTGATCCGCGGCCTCCAGGTCGAGGCCGGCGGACGGGTCTGCATCCTGCCGGCGTCGAACGTGGAACTGACAGCACGGCTGCCGCGGGATCAGATCCGCTGCGTGGAGAACCGGGATACCGTCCTTTTGGGCGGCGAACTCTTCTCGCTGGTGAGCCTTGCCGGGGTGCTCGGGCTGCGGGAGAGGGGCCGGGAAGAAAGCAGTCCGTGCCAGCAGGTCGTGCTGCTGCAGGCCGCTGATAAACGGATCGCCTTCGCCGTGGACCAGGTGGTCGGAGTTCAGGAGGTGCTGGTGAAACCGCTGGGAAGCCAGCTCACCCGGGTGCGCAACGTGTCCGGTGCGACAGTGCTCGGAAACGGAAGCGTCGTGCCGATCCTCAACATAAACGACCTGATGCGCTCGGCGCTGGCGAGCCCAGCCTCGGTGGATCTCAGCTCCGGACCTGCCTCCCACGGCAAACCGAAGCGGCTGAGCGTCCTGGTCGCGGAGGATTCCATCACCTCGCGGACCCTTTTGAAGAATATCCTGGAGTCCTCGGGGTTCCAGGTGGCGACCGCCATCGACGGCGCCGACGCCCTGTCGCAGCTCAAGACCGGCAGCTTCGACATCGTGATCTCCGACGTGGAGATGCCGCGACTGGACGGCTTTGGGCTGACCGCGGCGATCCGGGAGGACGGGCGCTGGGAAGGGCTCCCGGTCGTGCTGGTGACCGGACTGGAGTCCCGCGCCCACCGCGAGCGCGGCATCGAGGTGGGGGCCAATGCCTACGTCGTCAAGAGTAGTTTTGACCAGAGTAGTCTCATAGAAGTCATCCGGAAACTGACCTGAACAGGTAGGCCAAAATCATGATCAGACTTCTTGTGGTTGAAGACTCCCCAACGGTACTAAGGGGGCTGGTAGCGGCCTTCGAAGCCGATCCGCAGATCCGGGTGGTCGGCACCGCGGCAAGTGGCGAGGCTGCGCTTGCCGCGGCCGACAGCCTCAGGCCGGACCTCATCACCATGGACATCAACCTTCCCGGAATGGACGGCTTCCAGGCGACCCGCGCCATTATGTCGAGCTGCCCGACGCCGATCGTCATCGTGACTGGGAAGCTTGACCCGAGGGACTCGGCGACTCTTTTCCGCGTCATGGAGGCTGGGGCGCTCATGGTGCTGGCTAAGCCCGACCCACTCGGAACGCCCGGGTATGCCGAGTCGGTGGCGCGCCTGGTGCACCACATAAAGCTCATGAGCGAGATCAAGGTGGTGCGCAGGACCTACCCCCACGCGGGATTGCCCGGTCTCCCTACCCTCCCCGTGCCGGCGCCCACCCCTGCCGCTGGGGCGCCAGTCAGAGTAGTCGCCATCGGCGCCTCGACAGGGGGGCCGCCGCTTTTGCAGCAGATCCTGGCGTCGCTGCCGGCTGACTTCGGGGCCTGCGTGCTGGTGGTTCAGCACATGGCAGAAGGGTTCACCGAGAACTTCGTGGCCTGGCTCAATCAAAGCTCGCGGCTGCCAGTGCTCCTTGCCGAGCAGGGGATGCCGGTCACCCCGGGCCAGGTCCTGGTGGCTCCGGACGGCTTTCATCTGGAGCTTGGGCCGGGCGACCGGATCGTTCTCAGCTGCGCCCCTCCCGAAAACGGGCTGCGCCCGTCAGTTTCCGCGCTGTTTCGCTCGGTGGCGCAGCGCTGCGCCAGCCAGAGTGTCGGTGTGCTGTTAACCGGGATGGGGTGTGACGGGGCAAAGGAGCTGAAACTCCTTCGGGAGCGTGGCGGCATCACGGCTGCGCAGGACCGCGAGAGTTCCGTAGTTTTCGGGATGCCGGGCGAGGCTGTCCGGCTCGAGGCGGCGGCCTACATCCTTTCCCCCGAGGGAATCGTGGAACTGCTGATACGGTTGGCGCCGGGCGTTGAGTCGGTGAGTCGGTGAGTCGGTGAGTCGTTAAGTCGTTAAGTCGTTGAGTCGTTGAGTCGTTGAGTGTTTAGTTCGTTTTAGTCGTTTTGTCGTTTTAGTCGTTTTAGTCGTTTTAGTCGTTTAGGTCGTTTTCCATGGCAAGTTTTAGGTAAGGAAAAACATACTATGCACGAACCGCAAGCGGCGCAGGCCGCAAAGATTCTGATCGTAGATGACAGCCCGACCCAGGCAAAGCTCCTGGAACAAGTGCTGCTGTCCCACGGCTATCAAGTTTCCGTCGCAACCAACGGCGCCGAGGCGCTGCAGCAGATCCTTTCCCAGCGCCCCGACCTGGTCATCAGCGACATCCTGATGCCGGAGATGGACGGCTTCGAACTCTGCCGCCGGGTCCGAGGGGCCACCTCCCTGGCAGACCTGCCGATCATCCTCCTTACCCACCTGAACGACCCGGCCGACGTGCTGCACTCCCTGGAGGCCGGGGCCGATTACTTCGTCTCCAAGCCGTACAACAACAAGCTGTTGCTCTCCCGTATCAGCGAGACCCTGAAAAGGGAGCGCACCAGCTACGGAGAGGAGCGCGACGGCAGGCTCGCCCTGAATTACCATGGCCAGGATTACCTGATCAATGCACCCAAAGCGCAGATCATCGACCTGCTGCTCGCCACCTACGAGCTCGCGGCAGACAAGAACCAGGAACTGCTGAACGCGAAGCAGGCGCTCTCGGAGCTGAACCAGGAACTGGAACTCAGGGTGTCTGACCGCACCGCGGCGCTGGTGGCCGAAACCGCCGAGCGGCTGCAGGCGGTGGAGGAATTGCGCCAAAAAGATGAGATCCTGATGCAGCAAAGCCGCCAGGCCGCCCTGGGCGAGATGATCGGCAACATCGCCCACCAGTGGCGGCAGCCGCTCAATGCGGTCGGCCTCTTGGTCCAGGACATCGCCCTTTGCTACGAGTACGACAACTTCACCAAGGAGTATCTCGACACCAGCACCAAAAAGATCATGAAACTAATCCGGCACATGTCGCAAACCATCGACGACTTCAGGAACTTCTTCACCCCCGGAAAGGAACAGGTCCCCTTCGATCTTTGTAAGACCGTTGCCAAGACCCTGCTGCTGGTGGAAGGGAGCCTGTCCGACAAGGGGATCAAGATCAAGCTGGATTCGGCGGAGGCCCAGATCCTCACCGGATATCCCAACGAGTTTTCTCAGGTGCTGCTCAACATCCTCAACAACGCGAAAGACGCTTTTTCAGGCCAGACGGTTGTCGACCCGAGCGTAACGGTCTGGGTCGGTTCGGAACAAGGGAGATCGGTCGTTACCATTGCCGACAACGCGGGCGGCATCCCCGAGGGGATCATCGAACGGATTTTCGAACCATACTTCACCACCAAGGAACAGGGCAAAGGGACCGGCATCGGGCTCTACATGTCGAAAAAGCTCGTGGAAAAAACCATGAACGGCAGCCTGACGGTGCGCAACACCGGCCGCGGCGCCGAGTTCAGGATCGAGGTGTAGCATGGCTACAGACACGACGGCGGGGGTGCCGCTTACCCTGCTTTACGTCGAGGACGAGAAGATGACCCGGGACGCGGTCAGCGCCATGATCTCCAGAAAGTTCCCGAAACTGGTGCTCCGGACCGCGGAAAACGGCGCGGAAGGGTTGCAGCTCTTCCGCGAGTTGGGGGCCGACCTGGTGATGACCGACATGAAGATGCCGGTCATGCACGGCATCGAAATGGCTCGCCAAATCGTGGCCGAGAAAAAACAGACCCCGATCATCGTGACCAGTGCCCACGGCGACATGGACTACTTCATTGAGTCGATCGAGATCGGCATCAGCCGTTACGTCATGAAGCCAATCGACGTGGGGAAACTTTTCTCGGCGCTCGAAGATACCCTCACGAGGCTCAGACTAGAAAGGGAGCTCAAGGCGCAGCAGGAGTCGATCGTAGCGCTGAACCAGCACCTGACCGCCCGAGCCAGCGAACTGGAGGTCGCCAACCGCGACCTGGAATCCTTCAGCTACACGGTGTCCCACGACCTGCGCACCCCGCTCACCAACATAAACGGGTATTGCCAGGTCATCCTGGAGATCTTCGGAGCGGGGCTAGACCCCAAGTGCAAGGAGTTCATCGAGATCATCTACTCCGAGACCGTCTCCATGAACGAGCTAATCAAGACCCTACTCGATTTCTCGCGACTGACACGCAAGGAGATGCTCCGAAGCCGCGCTGACCTGAGCGAAATGGCGCAGGCTGCAGCCTCCGGGCTCCTGATGCGCGGGCCCGAGCGCTCGGTCAGCTTTCGGATCGCGCCCGGCATGATCGCCGATTGCGATCCGGACCTGCTGCGGGTCGTGCTGGAAAACCTTTTAGGAAACGCATACAAGTACACCGGCCGGAGGGAGCAGGCGCTCATCGAGTTCGGGGTGACCGGAAACGGCGCCGAGCGGGTATACTTCGTCCGGGACAACGGAGCGGGCTTCGACATGGCGCAGTCCGACAAGCTCTTCAGCGCCTTTCAGCGGCTCCACTCGGAGCGCGAATTCAAAGGTTTCGGCATCGGGCTGGCGACCGTGCAACGCATCATTCTGCGCCACGGCGGCAGGATCTGGGCCGAAGGGGCGGAGGAGCAGGGGGCGAGCTTCTACTTCACCCTGCCGTGAACGCCGATTTTGGAGCAGTCGGAAACAGTCGGCGACTCCCTCACCCCGGCCCTCTCCCAAAGGGCGATGGGGAGCTGGAAAAGTTGAGATGGATGAACACAAACAAGCAGTGAGCGCGTCATTTTCCATGCGCTGTCAGGGAGTTGCGTTTCCTTTTTCCAACTTTCAAACGACAGGAGACAACTCTCCCTCCCCTTGAAGTGGGGCGTGCTTGGATTCGGTAAAATTAACACCCACTAAATAGCTTTTTTTATTCATTGGAATCTTAGCAGTCCGTGCTATCCTTGGACTCGATTATTTTTCCCGAGAGGCTGCCCGGTCCCGCGCGAATCATCCCCCTCTCCTTTCCTGCCAGCGTCCTGCTGCATCAGGCGCTGCCAGATGAATAAAGGCTACCTGAATGTTCAATAACGCATTACCGCAAAAGCAGGGTCTTTACGACCCCGGTGCAGAGCACGACGCCTGCGGCGTCGGCTTCGTGGCGAACCTGAAGGGGGAGAAATCCCACGGCATCGTGAGACAGGCGCTCGACATCCTGGTTAACCTGGATCACCGCGGCGGCTGCGGCTGCGAACCGAACACCGGCGACGGCGCCGGCATCCTGCTGCAGACTCCCGACCTCTTCCTGCGCCGGGTCTGCTCGGAGCTCGGCTTCCAACTGCCAGCTCCCGAGCATTACGGCGTCGGTATGGTCTTCACCTCCCCGGAGCCCTCCGAGCGCGAAGCGGCACAGGCCGCCATGGAGGCGATCGTCGCCGGCGAGGGCCTCCAACTCCTCGGCTGGCGCGACATCCCGACCGATAACACGACGCTGGGCACCATGGCGCGGGACGCCGAGCCGTTCATGCGCCAGCTCTTCATCGGCCGCCCGGCGGACTGCGGAGACCAGCTCGATTTCGAGCGGAGACTCTACCTGATCCGGAAGCGCTCGGTCATGGAGATCCGCAGAAGCGGCGTGGACTGCTGCTGGTACGTGGCGAGCCTTTCCAGCCGCACGGTCATCTACAAGGGGATGCTCACCACCGACCAGTTGGAGAACTACTACCCGGATCTGAGCGATCCCGACCTGGCAAGCGCCCTGGCCCTGGTGCACTCGCGCTTCTCCACCAACACCTTTCCGCTTTGGGAGCGCTCCCACCCCTACCGGTTCCTGGCGCATAACGGCGAGATCAACACGCTGCGCGGCAACATCAACTGGATGCACGCCCGCGAGTCGCTGCTTGCCAGCGCGCACTTCGGCGCCAACTTCCCGAAGCTGCACCCCATCATCAACACCAACGGCTCCGACTCCGCGATGTTCGACAACTGCCTGGAACTCCTGGTCATGTCCGGACGCTCGCTGCCGCACGCCATCATGATGATGGTCCCCGAGCCCTGGGAAAACCACGAGTCGATGGACCCGGAGCTTAAGGCGTTTTACCAGTACCACGCCTGCCTGATGGAACCGTGGGACGGCCCGGCGGCACTCACCTTCACCGACGGCCGTTATATCGGCGCCGTGCTGGACCGAAACGGCCTGCGCCCGCTGCGCTACTACGTCACCTGCGACGGTTTAGTTGTCATGGCCTCCGAGGCGGGCGTGCTTCCGATCGAGCCAGGGCGCGTGGTCCAGAAAGGACGCGTACAGCCCGGCCACATGTTCCTGGTCGACCTGCAGCAGGGGCGCATCGTCCCGGACCAGGAAATAAAGGATGAGCTTGCCGCGGCGCAGCCGTACCGCAGTTTTCTGGAACAAAACCAGGTGATTCTCGATGCCCTCCCCGGCTCGACGCTGAAGCCGCTGGCCGAGTCCGCCCCGCTCATTCGCCGCCAGCAGGCCTTTGGCTACTCCTTCGAGGACCTGCGGGTTATCCTGGAACCGATGGCTCGCGACGGGGTGCAGCCGCTCGGCTCCATGGGAACCGACACGCCGCTGGCGGTCCTCTCGCTCAAGTCCCAACTCCTTTACGATTATTTCAAGCAGCTCTTCGCCCAGGTCACCAACCCGCCCATCGACCCGATCCGCGAGGAACTGATCACCTCGACCCTGACCCTGCTCGGGTCCGAGGCCAACCTCCTGGAGCCGACCCCGGAAAGCGCACGGCTGATCCGCCTGGAGCACCCGCTTTTGACCGACGCGGAGCTGGCACGACTGCGTGCATTCGAGCTCCCCGGCTTCGGAGTAGAGACGCTCACCCTGCTCTTTGACGCCAAAAACGGGCCGCTTGGCCTGGAGCAGGCGCTGGAAGGGATGTTTATCGCGGCCGACGCGGCCATCGCCCGGGGGAGCAACATCCTGGTTCTTTCGGACCGCGGGGTCTGCGCGGAGCAGGCGGCGCTTCCGGCGCTCCTGGCGCTCGCCGGCCTGCATCACCACCTGATCCGCTCGGGAAGCCGCACCCGCGTCTCGCTGATATTGGAGTCGGGAGAGCCGCGCGAGGTGCACCACTTCGCCGTTCTGATCGGCTACGGCGCCAACGCCATCAACCCGTACCTCGCCTTCGAGACCCTGAACGACATGATCGACCAGGGGATGCTCGCCGGGGTCGACCGGGCTAGCGCCTCAGCCCACTTCATCAAGGCCGCCGTCAAGGGGATCGTGAAGACCATGGCGAAGATGGGGATCTCCACCATCCAGAGCTACCGGGGCGCCCAGATCTTCGAGGCGGTCGGCGTGCACGCTTCCGTTATCGAGCGCCATTTCACCTGGACCGCCTCCCGCATCCAGGGGGTGACGCTGAATGGAATCGCGACCGAGACCCTGGCGCGCCACGCACGCGCCTTTCCCAAGCGCTCCATCCCCCCGCTCACCCTGGAGTCGGGCGGCGCCTACCAGTGGCGCAAGGACGGCGAGGAGCACCTCTTCAACCCGCTCTCTATCCACGCCTTACAAAAGGCCACCCGCAGCGGCGATTACCTGGAATTCAAGGTTTTCTCGGCGCTCATCAACGACCGTAGCGTCAAGCACTGCACCCTGCGCGGCCTTTTGGCGTTCAAATCGGTGCAGCCGATCCCCATCGAGGAGGTTGAGTCGGTCGAGGAGATCGTGAAGCGCTTCAAGACGGGGGCCATGTCCTACGGTTCCATCAGCCTGGAGGCCCACGAGGCGCTCGCCATTGCCATGAACCGGATCGGGGGCAAGTCGAACACCGGCGAGGGCGGCGAGGATCCCGAGCGCTTCAACTGGACCAATGAGGCGGGCGACTCCAAGAACTCGGCCATCAAGCAGGTCGCCTCGGCCCGCTTCGGCGTCACCAGCAACTACCTCACTAACGCGCGCGAGATTCAAATTAAGATGGCCCAGGGAGCGAAGCCCGGCGAGGGGGGAGAGCTTCCGGGGCTAAAGGTGCACCCCTGGATCGCCCGCACCCGGCATACCACCCCGGGCGTCGGCCTCATCTCGCCGCCGCCGCACCACGACATCTACTCCATCGAGGATCTGGCGGAGTTGATCCACGATCTGAAAAACGCCAACCGCCGCGCGCGCATCTCAGTCAAGCTGGTGAGCGAGGCGGGAGTCGGGACGGTCGCGGCCGGGGTCGCCAAGGCCCACGCCGACGTCGTCCTGGTGAGCGGCTACGACGGCGGGACCGGAGCCTCGCCCCTTTCCAGCATCAGGCACGCAGGGCTTCCCTGGGAACTGGGACTCGCCGAGACGCACCAGACCCTGGTGCTGAACGGCCTGAGAAGCAGGATCGCCGTGGAAACCGACGGTCAGCTGAAGACCGGGCGCGACGTCGCCATCGCGGCGCTCCTGGGGGCGGAGGAATTCGGCTTCGCCACGGCCCCCCTGGTGACGCTCGGCTGCCTGATGATGCGGGTCTGCCACCAAAATACCTGTCCTGTCGGCGTCGCGACCCAGGACCCGGGATTGCGCGGCAAGTTCACCGGCAAGCCCGAGTACGTGATCAACTTCATGATGTTCGTTGCCAGAGAACTGCGCGAGATCATGGCACAGTTGGGGCTGAAGAGCGTGAACGAGATGGTCGGCAGAAGCGACCTGTTGGAACCGCGCCAGGCGGTCGAGCACTGGAAGGCCCGGGGGATCGACCTCACCGACCTACTGTACCGGCCGGTGCGCGACCCCGGCGAGTGCCATTACTGCACCATGCCCCAGGACCACGGCCTGGAGAAGTCGCTCGACCTGACGAAGCTTTTGGATTTGTGCCGGCCCGCCATCGAGCGCGGCGCAAAGGTCTGCGGCGAGTTCCCCATCCGGAACGTGAACCGCGTGGTGGGGACCATACTCGGCAACGAGATCACCCGCGCCCACGGGGCCGCCGGGCTGCCGCCCGACACGGTCCAGCTGAAGTTTACCGGGAGCGCCGGTCAGAGCTTTGGCGCCTTCGTCCCGAAAGGGGTGACCCTGGAGCTCGAGGGGGACGCTAACGATTACCTGGGCAAGGGGCTAAGCGGCGGTAAGATTGCACTCTACCCTTCCGCCGAAGCGACCTTTAAGTCCGAGGAGAACATCATCACCGGCAACGTCGCCGCCTACGGGGCGACGGGTGGCGAGATCTACATCCGTGGCATGGCAGGCGAGCGCTTCTGCGTGCGCAACTCGGGAGCCGATGCCGTCGTTGAGGCAGTGGGTGATCACGGCTGCGAATACATGACCGGCGGCACCGTCGCTGTCCTGGGAGCGACCGGGCGCAACTTCGCTGCGGGGATGAGCGGAGGGGTCGCCTACGTCCTGGATCAGGCGGGCGACTTCGCCAGCCGCTGCAACACCCAGATGGTGTTTCTGGAAAAGGTCGAGGGCGAGGATGTGGCTTCGCTGCAGGCGCTGATCGGGCGCCACCGGGAGGCTACCGGAAGCGAGCGGGCGGCTGCCATCCTTGCCGATTGGGAGCGTTATCTCCCCTTGTTCGTGAAGGTCATGCCCAAGGACTACAAGCGCGTGTTGGCGGCGCTGCAAAGGGCCAAGGATTCCGGCTTGAGCGGGGATCAGGCGATGGAGGCGGCCTTCGAGGAGAATCTGGCCGACGCGGCGCGGGTCGCGGGGTAAGGCGAGCGGGTTTGGGGCGGGAGAACCGGGGGGGGGGCGAGCTTAAAGCCCTGAGTGAACTTATGCTTGCTAACCGCTTTAAACTTAACCAGACGCCCTAACGTTTTTAGACCCACGAAACCTTCAGGTAGAGACGCATTGCATGCGTCTCCTGCTTCTTAAAGAGGAAACCGTAGCCCCACAGGAAGAACCGCATTTGCAATGAGCAACATGGCTGAGACGCATGCAATGCGTCTCTACAGACAAGGCAAGGCCCTGCGGGGCCGACAGGAACCTATCATGGGTAAAGCAACTGGTTTTATAGAATATAAGCGCGAACTGCCGGCCGATCGGCCACTAGAGGAGCGCGTGGGTGACTGGCAGGAATTTCACCTGAAGCTGTCGCAGGAAAAACTGCACGAGCAAGGCGCGCGCTGCATGGACTGCGGCACCCCCTTTTGCCACACGGGCGTTCTTTTAAGCGGCATGGCGAGCGGTTGCCCGATCAACAACCTGATCCCGGAGTGGAATGACCTGGTCTACCGCAACCTTTGGCGCCAGGCGCTGGACCGATTGCACCGCACCAACAACTTCCCGGAATTCACCGGGCGGGTCTGCCCGGCGCCCTGCGAAGGCTCCTGCGTGCTCGGCCTGAACGAACCGGCGGTCACTATCAAACAGATCGAAGCCGCCATCGCCGAGCGCGGCTGGGAGGAGGGGTGGATCGTCCCTGAGCCACCGGAACTGCGCACCGGGAAAAGTGTCGCCGTCGTCGGCTCAGGCCCGGCCGGACTTTGCGCCGCGGCCCAGTTAAACCGGGGGGGGCACAGCGTCACCGTCTTCGAGCGCGCCGACCGCGTCGGTGGCCTCCTCATGTACGGCATCCCGAACATGAAACTCGACAAGGAAGAGGTGCTGCTGCGCCGCATTCGTCAGATGGAGGCCGAGGGGGTCGTCTTCAGTTGCAACACCGAGGTCGGCCGAAATTATTCCAGCGAGAAACTGCTCGACGAGTTCGACGCCGTCGTGCTGGCAACCGGCTCCGGCAGGCCGCGTGATCTCCCCATCGAGGGGCGTGGCCTGGCGGGGATCCACTTCGCCATGGATTTCCTTACCGCCAACACCCAGGCGCTCTTGGACGGCAGCGGGCTCATCATTAGCGCCAAAGACAAGGACGTCATTGTCATCGGCGGAGGCGACACCGGCACCGACTGCGTCGCCACCTCGCTGCGCCACGGCTGCCGCAGCGTGACCCAGTTGGAGATCCTTCCCAAGCCGCCGTTGGAGCGGGCCGCGACCAACCCGTGGCCCGAGTGGCCGCAGGTTTACTCCATGGACTACGGCCAGGAAGAAGCGGCAGAGCTCTACGGCAGCGATCCGCGCTGCTACGCCAGGTCCGCACTCAGCTTCCGGGGGGACGAAACCGGGAGCGTCAGCAGCGTACAGACCATCGAGGTCGGGTGGCAGGTAAACCACGCCGGGATGCGGATCCCTGTGGAAGTACCCGGGACCGAGCAGGAGCACCCGGCGCAACTCGTGCTGTTGGCCATGGGATTCCTGGGTCCCGAGCAGGGGTTACTCGATGCGCTGGATATTGCCCGCGACCCGAACAGCACCATCACTGCGGAGTACGAGCAATATCAAACCAGCATACCCGGCGTGTTTGCGGCAGGCGATTGCCGTCGCGGTCAGAGCTTGGTGGTTTGGGCCTTCAACGAAGGGCGCGGAGCCGCACGCGAGTGCGACCGCTACCTGATGGGAGAAACAGATCTGCCGTAAACCTTAAAACCGTTTTTGCCACGGAGACACGGAGAACACGGAGAAAAACTAAGAATCTGAGGAAAGGCGAACCGAGAATCTGAGGAAAGGCAAACCAGGAAAATCAGAGGAAAGGCAAACCTTCAAAAGGGAGAGGCAAAGCCTAAAGTACTTAAGTCATTAAAAAGCTAAAATACAGATAAAAAAGGCTTTAAACCGGATCTTTTACTAAGCGCGTAAAAGCTCACCGGGGTTAAAGCCTTTTTTATGTTTATATCTTTAATCGTCTGTTTTGTAATGGTTTTAAAAGATTTGACGGCTTTTTGTTTCTTGTCGATAGCTTGCCCACATGTCCCCTCCCCATCCCCGCCCCAACCCTCCCCTTGAAGGGGAGGGAGAGCCTTCAGCAGATGAAGGAAGATCGCGCAATCCAGGCTTGGTTGTTTTCGTTTTTGTTTTTACCCAGATTAATTGTTTTGGATTTTCTCCGTGTTCTCCGTGTCTCCGTGGCTAACCGGTTTTACCTGTTTTCGTTTTTACTCAGAATTTGGTTTTAGATTCTCTCCGTGCTCTCCGTGTCTCCGTGGCAAAACGGTTTTGACTTTCTCCGTGGTTTCAAGAAAAGTGTGTAGCCACCATTCCCTGTGCCAGGTCCATGGACGAGGTAAACGCGGGCGAAATGGGGTTCAGCACGTGAAGCGATGCACCGTCCGCCACTACCATGAAATCCATCACCATCTGCTTAGTTTCCCAGTCCACCAACTGCGGACGGATCCCCACCTTAGTGGCCGATATCAGGTCGGAGGGCGCCAACTGCTTCACCAGTCGCGCCGCATCCCGGTAAAAGCAGGACGGTAAATACTTTTTCGGCTCGCTGAGGGCGACACTCCTGAACTGCGGGTTGGTCATAAAGAGCACCAGGTCCTCGTACGCAATGGTGAAGCCCTCGGCGTCGATACCGGAAAGCACCCCGTAATTCTCACGGCCGAAGGCAGGAATGGCGGTCGGCCCGAGATAAACGTCACCGTACACGCTGCGGGTGAAATGCACCCCCAAGAAGGGATTGCGAATGTCCGGCACGGGATAGATGCTGGAATTGACCGTGAAGGGCGCCTCCTTCCGCAGCAGACGATAGACCCCTTTGAAGGGAATCAGGCGGTACTTGCCGCCCACCCCGAACATCTGCGCCACCTTGTCGCAAAAGGCGCCGGACGCGTTAACGAAGCGGTTGAATCCGATCTCCCCGCGGCTGGTCTGAGCCCTGCCGCTTCCGCTTAGACCGGTCAACCTGCAGTCCAGGTGAATTTTCACCCGCCCGCTTTGCTCCAGGTCCTGCCTGAGGCTTTTCAGCACCGCCTTGGGATCAACGACCGCCGTGTAATGGGAAAACAGGGCTCTCTCAACCGTCCTGGCATTGGGCTCCAGTTCGGACAGTTGCCGTTCGTCGATCATGTCGACCTTGGCACCATTAGCAACCGCCCGCCGGTACAGCTCGTCAAGCACCGGGAGTTCCTCAGGAGTACGGGTCACAATCACCTTGCCGTTCTCCAAAAGCGGCAGCCCCTTTTCCTTGCAGTAAGCGCGCATCAGGAAGTTCCCGTTCAGGCAGGACTTCGCCTTCAGGCTGTCGGGAGCGTAATAGATTCCCGCGTGCAGCACGCCGGAGTTGCGCCCCGAGGCGTGCCGGCCCAGTTCGGACTCCTTCTCGATGATCACGATGTCGCCATGGCCGGTGCGCACCAGTTCCCTTGCCAAGGTAAGCCCGATGATGCCTGCGCCGACTATCAGTATTTCTGCCTTGTCGAATTCCACGCTTTTCCCCTCACAGCTCGGATTTCCCGTCCATCATCAGGCCAAAGTATGCCCGCTTTTTGTTGTTTTGCCAACGCCTGACACACATTCAATCGGTCACCATACTGAACAACCAGACTCAGATCGGTACGCTTTGCCTGTTTGCTGGTTCCCTAACCCAGTCAAGCGCCTTGACAAAACATTCCAGGCCGGTATCATGCCTATCTAGTAATCAATATGCAACAAAAGGCTGATTGTTATGGACCGCAGCGAGCACGTTCTTCAGGAAAATTACCGGGAATTCGAATCCGCCTGCCGGAAGGTCGGCCTGCGCCTGACCCACCAGCGCCTTGAGGTGTTTCGGGAGTTGGCCAAGTCGACCGACCACCCTTCGGCGGAAATCCTGCACCAACGCTTGCGCCGCACTATTCCCACCCTCTCTCTGGACACCGTTTATCGGACCCTCGCTACCCTCGCCGGGCACGGGCTTATCAACAAGGTCGATACCATTGAAAGCCAGGCGCGCTTCGAGGCGACCATGGACCGACATCACCATCTGATTTGCAGCAGGTGCAAGGAGATCATCGATTTCCACTGGCACTCGATCGACGCGGCGCCGCTTCCGGAAGAAATCAAGGGGTGGGGACGTATCGAGAACAAAAATGTCGTCGTTTACGGCGTTTGCAACAAATGCCTCCCCTAGCTGGCCTCCCTGGCAACACCCCGGCTTAACACTCAAATTTTTTTATCACCACGATAAGAATTATTACTATCTAGGATTGCTAATGCAACTACCTCTGGTATGATTGTGAACATCTCATCACGCCGCGTGGCTTCGGGCTGTCATTTCATGCAGGCCCGACAAGGTGCGGCACCATTTTTTTCTTGGTAAAAAGGAGACCTCAATGTCGAAGAAGACCCTTACCACCAACGCCGGCGCCCCTGTCGTGGACAACCAGAACGTCATGACCGCCGGGCCGCGCGGACCGCAACTGCTGCAGGATGTCTGGTTTTTGGAAAAACTCGCACACTTTGACCGGGAGGTGATCCCCGAGCGGCGCATGCACGCCAAGGGGTCCGGTGCCTTCGGCACCTTCACCGTGACCCACGACATATCCCGTTACACTAAAGCGAAGATTTTTTCTGCGATTGGAAAGAAGACCGAACTCTTCACCCGATTTTCCACGGTGGCCGGCGAGCGTGGAGCCGCCGATGCCGAGCGCGATATCCGTGGTTTTGCCACCAAGTTTTATACCGAGGAGGGGAACTGGGATCTGGTGGGAAACAACACGCCGGTCTTCTTCCTGCGTGACCCGCTCAAGTTCCCCGACCTGAATCACGCGGTGAAGCGGGACCCGCGCACCAACCTACGCAGTACCCCAAACAACTGGGATTTCTGGACTTCGCTCCCCGAGGCGCTGCACCAGGTCACCATCGTTATGAGCGATCGCGGCATCCCGGCCAGCTACCGCCACATGCACGGCTTCGGCAGCCACACCTTCAGCCTGCTCAACGCGCAAAACGAGCGCTTCTGGGTCAAGTTCCACTTGCGCACCCAGCAGGGTATCCAGAACCTGAGCGACCAGGAAGCGGAAGCCCTGGTCGGCAAGGACCGGGAAAGCCACCAGCGCGATCTGTATGACAGCATCGAGAAAGGGGATTTCCCGCGCTGGACCATGTTTATCCAGGTGATGCCGGAAAAAGATGCCGCCAAGCTGCCCTACCACCCCTTCGACCTTACCAAGGTTTGGTTCAAAAAGGATTACCCGCTGATCGAGGTCGGGGTGCTGGAATTGAACCGCAATCCCGAGAACTACTTTGCCGAGGTGGAGCAGGTCGCCTTCAACCCGGGGAACATCGTGCCCGGAATCGGTTTTTCCCCGGACAAGATGCTGCAGGGGCGGCTCTTTTCCTATGGCGACGCCCAGCGTTACCGCCTCGGGGTAAACCATCACCTGATTCCGGTCAATGCGGCGCGCTGCCCGTTTCACAGCTATCACCGCGACGGCGCCATGCGGGTGGACGGGAATCACGGCAGCACCCTCGGCTATGAGCCCAACAGCTACGGCGAGTGGCAGCAGCAGCCCGAGTTCGCCGAACCGCCTCTGGATTTGGAGGGAGGCGCCGCCCACTGGGACCAGCGCGAGGACACGGATTATTACTCGCAGACAGCCGCCCTCTTCCACCTGCTAACGGCTGACAAGAAAGCGCTACTCTTCGAAAACACCGCTCGCGCCATCGGCGGCGCTCCACGCGAGATCCAGCTGCGTCACATCGGCAACTGCCTGAAGGCCGACCCCGCGTATGGCAAGGGAGTCGCCGAGGCGCTCGGAATACCCTTTAGCGAATTGCCTGCTCGTTGACCTGCAGGCTTTATAAACCGCGACAAAAAGTCCATGATCTAAGAATGAAATTGAGCCCCGCCTTTCTTCCCAGAAAGCCGGGGCATTTTTTGCCGTGACTATTTTATAAATCATGGCTTGACAAGTAAATCGAAATCATTTCTATTTAAGAGGAGAATTTTAGCCTAACGCTTTCCAGATTCAGCAAGGGGACATTATGAAACGGATACTTATCGGACTGACTCTCATCTGCCTGTGCGCGGGCACGCTCGCCTGCCAGAAAAAGGAGGCGCAGGCTCCGGAGACCTCTCACCCGAAGTTGACCGTCGTGACGACTCTTTTCCCCTTATACGATTTCGCCAAGGCGGTTGCGGGCGATAAGGCCGAGATCAGGCTGCTGCTTCCTCCCGGAGTCGAGCCGCACAGTTTTGAACCGAAGCCGGAGGACATGGTCCGGGTCAGCAAGGCTGACCTGGTGGTCTACACCAACGAGTTTATGGAACCGTGGGCGGTGAAGATGCTGAAGACCATCGCCACCAAGCCGGTGGTAGTCGATGCAAGCAAGGGCGTCGCGCTGCTCAAGGCGGGCCCCGAGGAGATGGCCGAGCACGCCAACGAGCAGGGGCACCACGGGGGGATGGATCCCCATATCTGGCTTGATTTTGCTAACGCCCAGATCATGGTTCAGAATATCGCCGATGGTCTGATCGCTAAAGATCCCGTTAACAAGGATTTCTACCTCGCCAACGCGCACGCCTACCAGCAGGAGCTAAAAAAGCTCGACGAAGAGTTCAAGGCGGGACTGAGCAACTGCTCCAAGAAGGTATTTCTGCACGGTGGGCACTTCGCCTTCGGCTATCTGGCAAAGCGCTACGGACTTAGCTACCGATCCGCCCAGGCCATCAATCCGGACTCCGAGCCCACCCCAGCCAAGATCGCGGGACTGATCAGGGAGATGCGCTCCAACGGCCTTAAGTTTGTTTATTGCGAGGAACTGCTCTCCCCTGCCACAGCGGAAATGATTGCCAGGGAAACCGGAGCAACGGTGCTGCTACTTAACGGCGCTCACAATATCAGCAAAGAGGATTTCGACAAGAAGGTGAGTTTTCTCTCGCTCATGCGCCAAAACCTGGTGAACCTCAGGAAGGGAATGCAGTGTTTATAAAGAGCCTGCCGGGTCTTGGACGCAGCTGCCGAGACTTGGCTAACCCCATAATCTTGATTTTCCTGGTCCTCGTTACCCTACTGCCAGTCAGCGAACTCAGCGCTGCCAGTACTTCGGTGCGGGAGACGGAGGCTGTCGGCATTCTGGCTAAAATGGAAGCCAGTTACGCGAAGGTCTCGACCTATCAGACCGAGATGGAGGTGCGCGAGTATCGGAAGGGGAAGTACCTTCAGACCAAGCGCTTCCTTTACACTTTTAAAAAGCCCAACCAGTTGCGCATCGACATGCAATCCCCCCAACCTGGTACTGTCCTGGTTTACCCCGACAAGACAGGCAAAGTAACCCTACGCCCCGGCGGCTGGACCGGGTTCGTCACCCTCCATCTGGCACCAGACAACTCGATGCTTTCCTCTGGTTCGGGGCAGCGCATCGACCAATCCGATTTCGGTCTCTTGCTGCGCAATATACGGCACAGTCTCACCGACCAGCGCCGCGGAGAAATCACCCTGTCCGAGAAAGAGGGGCGGATCTCCATCGAGGTCCTCGCTGACGACCATTTCCTGCCGGGCGTCCAGACGCTGTACCGTTTTGTCTTCGACTCTGCACGCGGTCTCCCGCTGGAGGAGCACGAAGCTACCCCGAAGGGAGCTCCGAAAAAAGTCACTATCTTTGGCAAGTTAAAGAGCTCTATTCCTATAAAGGAGGATTTTTTCGCGGTGAAGGGTTGAAGGGGCGGCGCTGCCCCCCAACAAAACGCATCGTTCCCAGGCTCCCGCGTGGGAACGACACCCGCTAACGATACCCGCTAACAACTCTCCTACTACTTACCGTTCAAAAACACTTCTTATATAATTGCGGCTGTCATTGATAATTCAATTTAATCATGCTACAAGGAGATCACTGTTAAACAAGGAGATCTCCATGAAAAGAATCCTGTTCTTTCTGTCTTTGTCCCTGTTGTTTGCCTGTGCCACAGCCTTAGCTCATGACAAGGTCGAGGCACCCAAGTCGTGCCAAGTGTGTGGTATGGACCGCTCTATGTTTGCGCAAAGCAGAATGCTCATCATTTATTCTGATGAAGAAAGTGTTGGCACTTGCAGTCTGCACTGTGTCGCCACGCAGTTGAAGGCAAACCCCGGCAAAAAAGCCAAGTCGCTGCTGGTAGCCGATTGCAAAAGTCGTATCCTGATCGACGCTCACACTGCAGTCTGGGTCATTGGCGGTGAAAAGAGCGGCGTCATGACAGAGTTACCCAAATGGGCCTTCGCCAAAAAGGACGACGCCGATGCGTTTATCAAAGTAAATGGCGGAAAAATAGCAGGTTTCGACGAGGCGATGAATCTAGCTGAAATAGAGCAAGACTGATAAGTTAACTAAACCATTTCACGCTGAATTAACCCTCCCTCCCCTTCAAGGAAAGGGCCGGGGTGGGGATGGGGGACACGCCGCCAGTAAACAAGTAAATATCTGTTTACTGGTTTACTTGATAGTTCCATACAGGGGACGCACACGATGTTTTTATCGCCCAGATGGTTTACCCTCTCCAGCGCCGCGCTCGTAACAGCGCTGCTCTGCCTGGCATTTGCCGGCCCTGCCCTGGCAGCAACCAAAGCCTCCGGGGTTCCCAAGGATGCCAAATGTCCAGTGTGCGGGATGCTGGTGGCCAAATATCCGGACTGGAACTCGACAATCGTGTACCGCGACCGCACCACCACCTATTTCGATGGTCCTAAAGACCTGCTCAACTTCTATCTCAACCCGCGCAAGTACGATCCGGCCCAAAAGCATGCAGACATCGCCGCCATAACGGTGAAAGACTACTATTCCCTTGCCATAATCGACGCACGGCAGGCATACTTCGTCGTCGGGAGCAACGTGCTCGGGCCGATGGGGAAGGAGCTGATTCCCTTTGCCAAAAAAAGCGATGCCGACGGGTTCCGGGCCGACCATCTGGGTCGCAAGCAACTGCGCTTCTCCGAGGTGACTTTGGAGCTTTTGAAGTCGCTTGAGTAGGTTCTTCCACTGCAATTGAGACATCTTTGAGGAAACCCTGAAACCGTGCGCAAATCGACGTTATTCCTGACGCTCACCGCTCTTAACCTGCTCCTTTGCGCGCTCCTCGCCCTGCATGCACGCGCCAGCAACAGCGGAGCGGGCGCGCTGCGCAACTCCAGCCGGGATCTGGTCCGAAGACTTCAACTTACCGACCTCTGCCTCTTCACCGAGGCGCGCTACACGAGGAATCCCGCCATGGCAGACCGTCACTCCCCCTTTCAGGACCACCCGATGGCCCTGGAGCATTTCCCCACCGGAAGCTTGGTGACGCCGCCAGCCTTGCACCGCGAGGCACCATGAAGCGCTCCATAGAACGGCACCGCAACATTCTCGACTTCGCTCTCTCTTCCCTGCTGCGCCGCAAGGGGAAAAACCTGTCCCTTTTGGCGGTCTACACGCTCATCGTCTTCATCATTGCCTCGATTGTGTTCTTCACCCAGGCGCTGAAGCGGGAAGCCGGACTGGTGCTGCAGGACGCGCCCGACCTCGTGGTGCAGCGCATGGTCGCGGGCCGCCACGACCCGATTCCGGTCGCCTACGCCGACAAGATCGCTGCCATCAGAGGGGTGAGCGAGGTGAAGCCGCGCTTTTGGGGCTATTACTACGACGCGGTGACCGGCGCCAACTTCACCCTGGTCGCCTGCGACGACCCGGCTCCGGCTGCAGAGTCCATCTTCATCGGGAGCGGCGTGGCACGCACCTGCCGCCTGAGCGAAGGGGATTTCCTGCCGCTGAAGGACCTTAAAGGGGCCCCTGCCCTCTTTGCAGTGCAAAAGATTTTCCCCAGCGACTCCGAACTTGTCGCGGCGGATCTGATCCAGCTCAAAGGGGACGATTTCCGCCGGCTCTTCGATTTCCCCCAAGGGCGGGCCACGGACCTCGCGGTCAGCGCCAGAAACCAGAACGAACTAAAGACCATCGCGGCGAAGATCGTGCACGAGTTCCCCGACACCCGGCCTATCCTGAAAAGCGAGATGCTGAGGACCTACGATGCGGTCTTCGACTGGCGCTCCGGAATGGTCGTCGTGGTGCTCGCGGTCGCCGTCCTTTCCTTCATCATCTTCGCCTGGGACAAGGCCACCGGCCTGTCGGCCGAAGAGAGAAAGGAGATCGGCATCCTGAAATCGATCGGCTGGGAAACGGGTGACGTGCTGCTCCTTAAGTCCTGGGAAGGAATCATCATCTCGCTCACCGCGTACCTTTGCGGGGTAAGCCTTGCCTACCTGCACGTCTTCTTCTTTTCGGCCTCACTCTTCGAGCGCGCGCTGAAGGGCTGGAGCGTGCTCTATCCGGAATTCAAGCTGACCCCGGTTGTCGACCCCTACCTGCTCTGCGTGCTCTTTCTTTTGACCGTCGGCCCCTACGTCGTCGCCACCGTGGTCCCTTCCTGGCTCGCGGCGACGGTGGACCCCGATGCCGCCATGAGGTCCTGACCATGATCGAACTTATCGAGGTGAGCAAATCCTTCAATGTCGGCAAGGTGAACCAGTTCGACGCGGTGAACCGGGTCAGCTGCAGCATTCATCCGGGCCAGGTGACCATCCTGAAGGGACCCAGCGGATCGGGCAAGACGACGCTCCTGACCCTGATCGGCTGCATGGCCCGCCCCAGCTCGGGCCGCATCATGCTGGGAGGGATCGGCGCCCGGGCGCTCCCCGGCACGGACCCCGGCGCCCCGCTGGAGATCACCAGCCTACCGGAGCGCTTTCTCACCGGAATTAGACGCTCCGCCTTCGGCTTCATCTTCCAGCAGTTCAACCTGGTCCGTGGCGTGTCGGTGCTGGAAAACGTCATGCTCCCCAGCTACCCGACCGGCGAGAGCCAGCTGGCGGTGCGGGGACGCGCCCTGGAGCTTCTGGAACTCTTCAACATCACGCGCCACGCCGCTTCCCAGGTCGGCCTCCTCTCCGGCGGCGAGATGCAGCGGGTCGCCATCGCGCGCGCGCTCATCAACAACCCGTCGGTGATCATCGCCGACGAGCCTACCGCCCACCTCGACTCGCGACTGTCACGCGAATTCATGGAGATCATCGCCACCTTCAAGGCACGCGGCAAGACGGTGCTGATCGCGAGCCACGACCCGATCGTCTTCGACTCCCCCCTCGCCGACCAGATAATCGAGATGCGCGACGGCTCCATTACTTCGGACCGGTACGCGGCATGATCATGCATCCGGGCATCCTCGCCCTCCTGACCGGCTCGCTCTTCACCAGCCTCATGATACTCTACGCGGGATGGTACGGCGTTCTCATCCTGCGCCGCTGGGATCTCACCAGCGGCAGCGAGTTGCAGCTCTCCCTGGAAAAGCGCACCTACCTGGTCTCGACCCTTTTGAGCTACGCCCTCGCCTTCGAACTGGTCTCCCTGTTTCTCTTCATCTTCACCGCGGACCGGCTGCACCTGCTCTTCTCCGGAGCCATGTGCGCGGCGGGAACCCTCAACGCCAACGGCTTCGGCTATCCGCTACTGATCCTGAAGATCGTCAACTTCCTCCTGGCCGGGACCTGGCTCATCGTGAACCATGCCGACAACCAGGGCTACGACTATCCGCTCATCAAGTTCAAGTACACCCTGCTGGTGCCCCTGGTCCCGCTGGCGCTCCTGGAACTGCTCTACCTCTTCGGCTATTTTTCCGGCCTGCACGCCGACATCATCACCTCGTGCTGCGGCAGCCTGTTCAGCCTGGAGCGACCGGGCATCGCCGGCGACCTCGCCTCGCTGCCGAGCACACCAATGCGGCTCGCTTTCTACGGGACTATGGCGGTAACCCTGGCGTCAGGGACCTTTTCGTTTTTCAAGGGAAGGGGATATTATCTCTTCTCCGCTCTGAGCTCGCTCAATTTCTGCATCGCCCTCGCCTCCCTGATATCCTTCATCTGCCTTTACATCTATGAGCTTCCGACCCACCACTGCCCCTTCTGCATCCTCCAGAAGGAATACGGCTATATCGGCTACCCCATGTACGCGGCGCTATTGGGCGGCGGATTGGCTGGGCTTGGAGCCGGAATACTGGCGCCCTTTGGGAAGCGCGGCAGCATGGCACTGGTCATCCCGGCGCTGCAACGCAGGCTGACCGGCACGGCACTGGTGCTGTACGCGATCTTTACCCTGATCGCTAGCTATAAGATGGTATTTTCTTCTTTTAAACTGGGGGATTGAGACATCCTCTTTGCCACCTTCTCCTGTAGAGACGCATTGCATGCGTCTCAGCTTTCCCCTTCCTGCCCAGACCAGCATACACCCGAGAACAGACCCAAAGGATCAAACCCGAGACGCATGCAATGCGTCTCTACCAAAAGCAGAGAACTGATCAACTAAAGATTATCTTCTGATTGGTAAAACGAACCGAGGCGCTACGGCATTATGCCGCGGCGCCTCGGTTGATTCGAGGGAGGATGTGCACAAAAGAACTGGCACTGCATAACTGGTAATGACGCAGTTGCAGTTCTGTAATTTGCAGGTTAGTGTCCTTCTGGTCTGCCAGCTGAAAGCCTGCGAACTTCCCAGCGTTTTTCAGCAGCATCGTAGAATGGTATCTCCCCGCGTTCGCAGGCTGGAGGCGCGATAGTCGTTGCATCGGGGGGGACCACATGGCATTCGGGTTTCATCGGCAACGTATCGGCAAAATCCTCGCCCTGGTAGATTCCGGTTTCTTGGCTGAAGAGATAGATTTTCATGGCGATCCTCCCAGGCAGTTTTCTGTAGTACCTGAGTATCACCATAGCGCCTTCCACCTAAAGACGGTGTCAAGATGACCGGCGCCGATGTTAAGAAGTCATCAAGACGCTGAAACTCCAGACGATTCAGTCCGGCTCCACCGGAAGCGTCACGATCACGCTCAGCCCGCCGCCTGCACGATTCTGCGCACGGATGCTCCCACCATGCGCCTGCACGATCCCCTTGCAGATGGAAAGACCGAGCCCGGTGCCACCTGCCCCTTCAGGAATCGGAATGCGGTAGAACTTGTCGAAGATCCTGCTCAAGTCGGCCGCAGGAACTCCCGACCCCCGGTCGGAAACAACCAGCTCAAGGGTGCCGTCGCTGACGGCGGCACTGATCTCGATGCCGCTTTCTTTGGGCGCGTACTTGAGGGCATTGTCGACCAGGTTCACCAGCACCTGCGTCATCAGGACCATATCCATCCTGACCTCGGGAAGCTCGGGGGGGAGCAGCACCTCAACTTTCCGGGCTCCCAACTGCGCATCCAGAACGGTCAGGGCGCAACCGACCAGATCCTGCACGTCGCAAGGGTCTCGTTTGAGCTTCAGCGCACCGGCTTCCAACCGGGTCATGTCGAGCAGGTTGCCAACGAACCGGTTCAACCGGCCGGCCTCCTCCCAGGCTGCATCAAGCAACTCCGCCCGGGACTCCTCCAGTAGGTGATTACCTTTGTCGCGCAGCGCGCCCAGGGCGCCGGTTATGGACACCAGCGGGGTGCGCAGGTCGTGGGATACCGAGTTCAAAAGCGCGCGTTCCAGGCTTTCCCGGGCCTGAAGTATCTGGGCCTGTTCCGCCTGCTTGCTCAGGTGCACCCGGTCGATCGCCAGGGCCGCCTGGGTGGCGAAGGCCTGGAGCAGCATGCGGCTTTGCGGTGCAGCGTAGTCGGACTCGTCGGCAAGCTCCACCCCGAGGATGCCGAGCACCTCTCCGGTGGTCTGCAGCGGCAGATAGAGCAGACGGGCGGAGCCGAGGGTGCCTGTCCCCCGCCCGGCCGCGGAACGGTTCCTGAAAGCCCAGTCGGCGACCGCGAGTTCCTTCACCCCCAGGGCCAGTTCACCGCTGGCCCCCCTCACCTCCAGCCGCTCCCCCTCGGGCAATAGCACCGCGACGCTCGCCCGGAGACTTTCCTGAATGTTCCTGACCACGGCGTCCAGAATCCCTTTCAGATCGGAGGCGACGGTCAGGTCGCGGCTCAGGTAGTAAAGGCTCGCGGTCTGGACCTCGCGCACCCGGATCGCCTCGGCACGCTCGCGCGCCTGAGAGACCAGGGTACTGATCACAACGCCGACGGTGAAGAGCGCGCCGAAGGTCACCAGGTATTCGGAATCGGAGACCGCAAGGGAGAAGCGCGGCGGCACCAGGAAGAAGTCGAAGGCAAGGACGCTCAGAAAAGCGGTCAGCACCGCCGGCCTGCGCCCGAGGCGGGTCGCCGCCAGAACGACCGCCAAAAGGTAGATCATGACCAGGTTGGTCGGCCCCAGAAACCGGTGGGCCGGTTGGCACAAAAGCGTGGTCGCCAGCACCAGTATCAGGCTTTGCAGGTACGCCATCCAGGTGGCGGCAGGTTTTGGATGCGCCGCCGCGTCAGCTCCGGGCTTGGCATCACGCTTCTCTGTGCTGGCGATACTCACCACGTAGACGTCGATGGTGCCGGAGAGACGAATAATCTGGTCCACCAGCGGTTGGCGCAGAAACTCGCGCCAACGCGATTTGGCCGGCTTTCCGACCACGATCTTGGTCGCGTTGTTCTTAACGGCATAGTCGATGAGGGCCTGGGCGACCGAGGTTCCCGTGACGCTGGCCACCTGGGCTCCGAGGCTCTCCGCCAGTCGCAGGTCGCGCCAGACCTGTTCCCGGTTCTCCCGCTCGTGCCTGCCGCTTCCCGGGGTCTCGATATACACGGTGTGCCAGGGGGCCTTCAGTTCGTCGGCGAGCCTTCGGGTGGTGCGGATCAGCCGCTCGGAGAAGGGGCTGCCGCTGACGCAGACCAGCAATTTCTCGGCGACCGGCCAAGGTCCCGGGATGGACCGGGACTCCATGTAGGCCCGCATCTGGTCGTCGACGCGGGAGGCGGCGCGGCGCAGCGAAAGCTCGCGTAGCGCCATCAGGTTCCCGGGCTTGAAGAAGTTCTCCGCGGCCTGGGCCGCCTGGGCCGGGATATAGATCTTCCCTTCCTTCAGCCGCTGCAGCAGATCTTCCGGCGGAATGTCCACCAGGCGGATCTCGACCGCGCGATCGAGCAGGCTGTCGGGAACCGTCTCGCGGACCACCACCCCGGTGATCTGAGCCACCAGGTCGTTCAGGCTCTCGAAATGCTGGATGTTGACCGTCGTGTAGACGTCGATACCCGCGGCGAGGAGTTCCTCCACGTCCTGCCAGCGCTTTTCGTGGCGCGAGCCCGGCGCGTTGGTGTGGGCGAGCTCGTCGACCAGTGCCAGCCCGGGACGGCGGGCGAGCACCGCGTCGAGATCCATCTCCTGGAGCTGCACCCCCTGGTAGTCGATCCGGGCGCGCGGCACCAGCTCCAGCCCCTCAAGGAGCAGGTCGGTATCGCTGCGGCCATGGGACTCGACGTAGGCCGCGACCACATCGCGCCCGTCACGACTGCGCTGCCCTGCGGCCTCCAGCATGGCGTAGGTCTTTCCGACACCCGCGGCATACCCCAGGAAAATCTTCAGCTTGGCCCGCCCGCTCTCGACCTCCTCGGCATTGGCTACCTTCAAGAGCATCTCGGGTGATGGTCGTTTCTCTTCATTTGCCATGATCGCCTTGTTACTGCCGGGTGCTTTTTCAGGTAAAAGTATCTATCGTGTATCATAGAACGGCAGAAATGGCGAACGTCCGTTTTTCGCAAGTAGCACCTAGCCCAGTCCAGCTTAAACTTTCGCATGTTCTCTTCGCGGCAGGTTCGACTCCGCTCAGCGAACGCCCGCTCCCTGAGCGGAGTCGAAGGGCAACCGACCCGGAAGTTGCAGAGGAACATCCGAAGATATCAGCTGACTGGGTACTAACAGGGGCGCATGATTATGCGCCCCTACGGTTCCGTAAATCAATCTGAGTCCACCTGAGCCGCTTGTAGTGTGGTATCCCAGCTCTCCAGGGTCCCTCCATAGCTTTTAAGGAACCTTTCTGCCGCAACTCTCCCCGCAAAAGCCCACTTGGGGCGCGCCGTCATGACGCCGCGCTTCTTGCCCCCCATGACCCAGTATGCGTTTTTCGCATCGACCAGCTCCAGGGTATCACGATCCGCCACCAAGAGCGCCTGCAGTTGGCGCTCCGGATGTTCCTTCATGTCTTTCACCGCGCAATTCAAGCTGCAGTAGCCGACCTCGCGGCCGTCAGAGTAACGAACCAGCGCTCGGCTGTAGCCGTAGGACTTGCGGTCCATGCCGCAGTTGCTGCAGATTCGGTGCGCGACGATGTCATCGAGGCCAAGGGCGGCAGCCAGGGTGCAGAAAACCAGTACACCCAAAATGCCGTGCCAAAATAAGTGTGCTTTCATACCTTTCTCCTCGTCTTCCAGTTCAAGGGAGTGCAGTCAAAACCGCCTTCACCCTGGCACCGTCGCGATAATCCTCGTTTAACCGGATCCCTCCTGCGGCATCGATCACGACCGTCGTCCCCATGGTCCCCTGCAAGCCGTCCTGGAGAACGTGACTGGTGTCGGCAAGGATGCTGAACCCGACACCTGTGTAGCCATCGGCCAAGGCGGAGGCGCCGGCATCAGAGACTGTTCCGGAGACGTAATCGACCAGATAAAAGCCAACTCCGGGGAAGGAGGGAATCACGCCCTGCAATTGCGACATCTGGACATCGCAGCTCGGGCACCACATGGTGAAGTAGAGCACTATGCCCTTTTTCGCGGCCAGCGCGGAGTCCAAAGTGACCGCCCTCCCCTCGGTATCCGAAACGGTGAAGGCGGGGGCATGCTGGCCAACTCCCGACCCGGTAGTTCCCGCCTGCACCGAAGGACGCTGGTCCTCCCCTGAGGGGATCAAGTTGTCGCCGCAACCGCCCAGAAGGGCAAGTAGCAATAGCGATGCAGCAATTCTAGCGAAATACATAGCGCACCCCCGCGGAAAAGATATCTGTTGTCGGGAAGTTCTTTCCCCAGCCGTCCTCCCTGATGGCGTGATTCCAGGAGGCTCTGACACTCCAGTCTTGATCGGTGCCGGAGAAGGTGAGGCACCCGCCCAGTGACTGTTTCCGGAAGCCGCTGCCGGGATTATTCACGCCGTTGAAGCTGTCGTCATCCTCCTTCAGGTAGGCGTAGGAGGCGCTCGGCGTAAGCATATCCCCACGTGCGTCGAGCACGAAGCTGTAACTAAGTGAAAGGGAGGCGCTGGTCCGATTCCCGAGTTGCTTGCGGTAGGGCTCGACGTATTTGCCGTACTCGCGATTGATGCTGCGCTCGAAGTAGCTGCCGTAGCTTGCGGCGAGGAGTAAATCCCAGGGGTGGAGGGTCTTTTCAATCAGCAAATTGCCGTCCAGACGATAAAAGCCCCGACCGGTCACGTCGAAGCTGCTTTCGACCTTGTCGTAGGGGGAGTAGCCAGTTGGCAGCATGAGCGAGAGGCCAAGCTGCACCGATGGTGTCAGGTCTTGGACGCTGCGCACCCTCCAGGGGGTGTGGTCATCAAAGAGGTCGTACCAAAGTGAGGCGGTCAGGTCGCCCAGGCCGCTAGTCTGGGTGGAAAGTCCGGAATAGGTGTTGTCGTTCCAGAGATAGGGAAGTGTCAGGCTCGCCTGCCAGTCCGTGGCAAAGCGGTACCCTAAGCCGAGGTTGAGCCGGTACTGTCGCAGGTCGGAACCGGGAGGGTCCGCGGTGTAGTTCCCCTTCTGATTCCAGAATCCGTCGTAGAACTCGGCATCGAAGGAAAGATCGGCAACGGCGTGGGCGTATTTCGGCACCATAAGTGCCGCGCTGGACCCGCCTCCGCAGCAGGAACCGGCCCAGGTAGCGGTCGGTAAAAGAATCACCGTCCCCGCCAGAAGCGGGGCCAGGTAACGCAAATAGTTAGAAAAGATCATGGTCACCATCCAAAGAGCTGCTCTTGGGCAGCATTGCAATCCAAGGCCCGCGATGGCGATCTGGGGCCGCCGCGGGAAAGGGTTTTTTACCACAAATTTCCGACACCCAGGTATTTGCGCCCACTCCCCCTGCCCTCCGAAGAGGAGCAGGGGGTAGGGATTTGCCACGAAGCGCCGCACAGGGAGCGGGCGTTCGCCGAGCGAAGTCGAAGCGCAAACGAACCGGCAGATTAAGCTGGACCGGGTACGAGAGGCCAACTGCAGTCGGCCAACTTGATTGAACCTGTACTAAGCTTTCCTCCTCCCGGAGGGGGGACTGCAGTATCTGCATCTTGCTGGAAGGGTATCTTGACGAATTGATCAACGCCTGCGACACCTTCTCCCCGCCCCTCTCCCAGCGGGCAATGCTACGGAGTCACGCTGAAGCTGGCCACGGCATTGCTCCTGGTTAGGTCGCTATTGCCGTCTGGCAGGTTGCCGTTGGTCGTGTAGCTGTTGCCGTTGATCTGCAGTTTCAGGTAAAGCGTCCGGGCGCTGCCGGAAGTCAAAGAAAGCCCGGCGGCAAGGTATCTCCCTGAATTCCCGAGCGGTGTCAATGGGCTCCAGGTCGCTCCGTCGCTGGATACCTGAAGTGTCACCGACTCGAGGGCCAACTGCGGGGTGCTCCAGAGCGCTCCTGCGTAAACCGGGAGGGTCTTGCCAGCATCGGTGGAACTGAGATATAGGATGACGTCATACCCGGCAACCCCTTGGATGACGGTGTCCCGCCAGATCCGATAGGTCCGGTTGCTGCCCCCCACCTGGTCTGAGCTGCTGGAGAGCTTGGCGGATACCGTATTTCCCGCGGGAAGAGCCGCTACACGTGGATAGAAGACGGCCGTCTCGGTCCCAATGGCAACACTCAGCTTCCAGTACATGTCGAGGCCGGTGGTGGCCATGGAATAGTAGAGCGTCGCGAGGTAGGTCCCCGGTACGGCGCTCTCGACGACGGCATTGGGCCAGGCAGAACTGCTGCTCATGGAGGTCATCACCATGAGTTGGGTGAGTACCATGCTGGAGGCAAGCCCCGTTACCGGAGTGCCGTCGCTTCTGCGGCTGATCTTGAGCTGAAAACCTTCCTTGGCTGTAAGGTCACCGCCAAGCACCGGGAGGTACTCCACGCGATAATTCGCGGTGAGTGCCAGGGTACCACTGGGAGGAGCAGCGATCTTGTCAGGGGTCAGCTTGCTTTTGTTATTGGCGCACCCTTCAAAGGTGATGACTGAAGCGGCATATCGCAGTGCGATATCTTCGGGGATTGCTGCACCGGAGCTCATCATAACAGGAGCGCTCCCCTTTTTCCCGTCCAGCACGCCGTCAGAGAGGTCGTCGGCGAGGGCCTGGACCATTTCGGACTGTCTGCCCGGAGCAAGGGAGAGGTCCTTGGCCAGTTGGCTGAAGAAAGCGGCTCTCAACCCGGCGAGTTTGGAGCTTTGAGGCGCATTGGTGGAAAGGTTGGCGAACACCGGCGCCACCGCGCAGTCCGGAACATAGCCAAACGCCGAGCCGAAGAGGCTTTGTGCCGCGGACAGGGTTTTGCCACCCGCCACGAGCTTCTGGACGATGGTACTGGAAGCGTCAAGGGTAATGTTGGCCCCTGCAGTGATGCTCCCCGGTGCCGCGTAGGCGCTGAAACTGCCGAGCGGGACCGAGGCAGTTCCCGTAGCTTCGTCGGGGTAGCTGCCGCCGGTTGCCTCGAACACCAGGGAACCCACGAGGGCTGAATTGGGGATGGCGATCTGATAGGAGCCATCGGCTGCGGAGACGGTGATCGGACCTGTCACCGTAGTGCCGGCTGGATCCTTCACCGTCAGTACGGCTCCCGTCACCGGACCGGCGAAGACGAAGCCGTTGACCGAAGTTGTCGCAGCGGGAGTTGACACTCCCGATCCGCCTGAGCCTCCCGATCCGCCGCATGCTGAAATAAGACACAGTGCAAAAAAAGATAGAAAAACCATTAGGCTGGTGCGTGGCATCATCACGTTCTCCCTCGTTTTGAAATAGTTAGCATAGTTAGTTGTCGTTTTTGTGCAAACTCCGGCCCCGCGCTGAAGCGACGCGAGTTCGCAGGCGTAACCGTGCCTACCCAAGGTTCTCGGGAAGCGTTGGTGACGCTGCGGCAGGGCAGGCAAATTTCAGGAGATGACAGTAAGCCTGGGGGGCGGGTCGGGAGGTTCGCCGAAGCGTGTCGGCATGAGGCGGGGTTGCTCGCAATGAGCCATGTCAGTCAACAATGGCCTGAAACCGATGTCGAAGGCAAAGGGGATAATTTCGCTTTTAGGCGGATAAAGCAGTGCCAAATCCTTTTCCGAGCCGCAGGGGCAACTGCACCTGAACACGGTCACACTTCCCTCTTTATTTTTGCAGCAGTCGGGGATTTCGGTCACAAGCCTGGCCTGTTGCTTTAGTTTCTGCTGGCAGCAACAGGTATGGTTGGCGCGCTGCTCGGGAGAACAGCCGCAGATGTTGCAATCGCCGACACACTCGCCGGTCAGCGCGTGGGCCAGGTAGGGACTGCGCATAGCTATAGGTGCCAGCGGACTCAGGGCGATGACCAAGTAGACCACCATGAGCAACTGGGCCGTGAGATAGCGAGCGGTTGTGCGTTTGAATTTCTTCACCGCAGCACCAACTTCTTGCTGATTCTGTCACTGCAAACGACGGCAAGGCAACGGCAAGAATATTACGCTCAGATAATTAATAAAGCAATATTTTATCTCATAGGCGTTAGAATTAGCCTGACTGTCAAAAATGAGCGAAAGGTCTCTTGCTTCCCCGGTGTGGCATTTTCGCTCATACGTTTACCCGCTTTAACATAAATAGGGATTCACCCGCCAGCTTATGACAGGAAGATTAATTCAAATGCCAGATCAATAGCTGACTGCAGGCGGGTTAGGCTGATTTCTGTGGCCTTGACACCTTCTTTATGCCATCGGCCTGCATCTTGACACCATCTTAAGGTCAGGAGGAATAGAGTGACAACCAGGACTCTTAATTACACTGTTTCCATGAATTGAAACAAAAGGACAGTCGAGGGAAAAGTTGATTTCCCCCCTCCCTAACCCTCCCCCTCCGGGAGAGGGGACTTTCGGACTTGCCTCACGCCAGTCAGGGGACTTTCGGGCTTGCCTGAACGGTTCCCATCAGAAGCGGATTCAATAGCACCACCGGAGGATCAATCATGAACAGGTACGATGAGCTTACATTGTGCCACAGATCATACATACATGTTTCTTGTTTGCAAGTCGCTGCGACTCCGCTCAGCGAACGGAAGGGTTACTGGGCGGAGTCGATGAGATACCTTAACGGTTAAAGGAAACCAAAATAGTCCCCTCTCCCGGAGGGGGAGATACCGTTGTAGAAGTCAAGAAATTAGGCGTAAGTGGGGTCAAACGGTTTACCGTTCTTGAGGACCCCAAACATTATATGTACAAGCTTTTTCATACAGGCG
>Ga0209123_1000927_pt1 | contig 32912 bp, 27 predicted proteins | sample BarGraIncu00431A_FD_184500 | JGI IMG/M metagenome (GOLD analysis project Ga0209123, IMG submission 184500) | Arctic peat soil microbial communities from Barrow, Alaska, USA - Barrow Graham LP Incubations 004-31A (SPAdes) (version 2) | ecosystem: Environmental > Terrestrial > Soil > Wetlands >... | reverse complement strand
TTATCAATATTCAAAAGACAATGGAACAACATGGACTACAGCAACAAGTGAAACAAGTTATATGTTTAGTGGATTAACTACAGGAACATATCAATGTATGGTAAAAGTAGCAGATAATGCAGGGAATAGCGCAACATCTAGTGCAGTAGCATTAGCTACAACAGGACTTGGAACAATAACAATGTCACCAAGTACAACTGCATGGACAAATGGAAATGTATCAGTAACGATAACATATCAATTAGAAGTAGTAACAAAACAATATAGCACAGATGCAACAACATGGAATACATATACAGTACCAGTTGTTGTAAGTACAAACAACACAACAGTATACGCAAAAGGATTAGATGCAGGTGGAAATCAAACAGTACAATCAACATTAACAGTAGCTAATATAGATAAAATTGTACCTACAGTAACAGCAACAAATGGCGGAGTAACAACATCAAATATAACAGTTAATGGGGCAGCAGCTGATACTGGTGGAAGTGGATTAAATGTTAGTAGTTACCAATATTCAAAAGATAACGGTGTAACATGGACTACAGCAGCAAGTGCAACAAGTTATATGTTTAGTGGATTAACTACAGGAACATATCAATGTAAAGTAAAAGTAGCAGATAATGCAGGGAATTCTGCAATATCAAGTGCAGTAGCAATAGCTACAACAGGACTTGGAACAATAGCAATGTCAGCAACTCCAACAGGATGGACAAATGGTAACGTAACAGTAACTATTAACTATCCAACTGAAATTGTAACAAAACAATATAGTACAGATGCAGCAACATGGAATACATATACAGCACCAGTTGTAGTAAGTACAAATAGTACTGTATACGCAAAAGGACTAGATGCAGGAGGTAATCAAACAACACAAGCAACATTAACTGTAGCTAATATTGATAAAGTGGTACCAACAGTTGTGTTTGGAACTAATGGAAATGTAGCATATGCAAAAAGTGTAAGCACAACCGTAACTGCAAATGATAATGCTGCAATTAATACAAGCAGTTTAAAATATCAATGGACAACAAGTGCTACTGCTCCAACAGAGGCAAGCTTTACAACAAGTTTTTCAAATGGTGGTGCAATAACTAGTCCAGCTGGAGTATCTGGTAATTATTACTTGTGGATATTAGCAAAAGATACATCAAATAACACATCAATAATTAGCAGCAACATTTTCAATTTAGATAATACAAAACCAATAATAACAATTGTAGGAAGTAATCCGGCTGGAGTTACTGTTGGTAGCGCATATGTTGATGAAGGTGCAGTTGCTAGTGATAATGTAAATGGAAATATGACTTCAAGTATTCAAGTAACAAGTAATGTTAATACAAGTGTAAAAGGATCTTATTCAGTAACATATAATGTAACTGATAGTAGTGGTAATACTGCTACTCCAGTAGTGAGAACTGTTACTGTAATTGATACAGTTAGTAGTTTCAATTACACAGCAGGAAATCAAACTTTTGTTGTACCAGTTACTGGAACATATATTATAAATGCGATAGGTGCAGCTGGAGGTTATACAGGATATAATGTAATTGGTAAAGGTGCACTCGTTGAAGGAACTTTTGCATTAATTCAAGGTCAAGTGATTAGCATTGTTGTAGGTGGAAAAGGTGGAGATGGATCATGGCCTGCTGGTGGTGGCGGCGGCGGTGGAACATACGTATACAATAATACTACAAGCACACTTTTTTTAGTTGCAGGTGGTGGCGGCGGAACTTCAACTAGTAGTAGTGGAGGAAATGGATCTGTTGGAGCTGCTGGAACTGGTAATGGTGGTACAGCACAAACTTCTACAGGAAGTATGGGTGGAACTGGCGGCGGCGGCGGCGGTGGATATCTAACTTCAGGAGCAAGAGCTCTAAATGGTGGCTACGGTGGAGGAGGTTATCTTCAAGGTTCGGCTGCAGGTTCACCTGCATCTGGCGGTGGTGTTGGTGGCTTCGGCGGCGGCGGCGGCGGTGGTCTTTCTTGTAACTGGAGCAGTAACTATGGCGGCGGTGGTGCTGGCGGTGGATATACTGGAGGATACGGTGGCGGATGTACAGGTGGCGGCGGCGGCGGGACTTCATATATTAATGCTGCAGCTACAAATATTTCTAGTGTGGCTGGATCAAATGCAGGAAATGGATCTACTTCTATAACATATACAGGATCTGTATCTCGTTCATTCGCTCATAGAGGTATTGCACAAACCTTTACAGTACCAGCTACTGGAACATATAGAATTATTGTCGATGGAGCAAGTGGTGGAAATAGTGGATATAATACACCTGGAAATGGTGCCCGTGTCCAAGGAGATTTTGTTTTAACAAAAGGTCAAATAATTAATATAATAGTTGGTGGTCAAGGTGGAGCATCCACATGGTATGCTGGTGCTGGCCGGAGGTGGAGGATCATTCGTATTTAATAGCACTGCTAGCAAACTTCTATTAGTTGCTGGTGGTGGCGGTGGAACTTCTACCGCTAGTAGTGGAGGAAGTGGATCTGTTGGAGCTGCTGGAACTGGTAATGGTGGTACTGCAAGTACTAGTGTAGGAAGTATGGGTGGAACTGGCGGTGGCGCCGGCGGCGGATATCTAACTTCAGGAGCAACAGCTTTATCTGGAGGTAATGGCCGGCGGTGGTTATGGTCAAGGTTCAACTGGAGGTTCAAGTGCTAGTGGTGGTCTTGGTGGTTTCGGCGGTGGTGGCGGCGGCGGTAGTGCAGTTAACTGGAGTAGTAACTATGGTGGTGGCGGTGCTGGCGGCGGCTATACTGGAGGAAACGGTGGCGGCTGTACAAGTGGCGGCGGTGGCGGCACTTCGTATATCGATGCGACAGCTGCAAACTCATCTAGTACTAGCGGAAGTAACGTTGGAAATGGATATATTACAATAAATTTAATTAGTCAATAGTTAAATAGATTATGAAATAACTGTGTAATTCATATTAATTACACAGTTATTTTGCTTTATTATATTCGTTTAATTGACAAAAGAACTATTGTTTGATATAATATTAATAATTAAAAAAGGTAGTGATTAAATGAGAGATATACTTCATTGTGATTTAAATAGTTTTTTTGCTTCGGTTGAATGTTTGAAAAATCCAGAGTTAAAACTTGTACCGATGGCTGTTTGTGGTGATCCTGCTTTAAGACATGGAATAATACTTGCTAAGAATGATCTTGCTAAAAAATATGGTATAGTTACGGCTGAAACAATATATTCTGCTCAAAAAAAATGCAGAAATTTAGTTTTAGTAAAAGGTAATCATGCAGATTATGAAAAATATTCAATATTAGTGAAAAATATTTATTTAAAATATACAGATAAGGTAGAGCCATTTGGAATTGATGAATGTTTCTTAGATGTAACAGAGAGTAGTAAACTATTTGGAGATAGTATTACAATTGCAAATTTAATAAGAGAAGATGTTAAAAATACACTGGGATTGACAATATCCGTTGGTGTTTCTTTTAATAAACCACTTGCAAAACTTCGGTAGTGATTTAAAAAAACCTGATGCTGTTACAGTACTTGGCTTTAATAATTACAAAAAAGTTATATATCCATTACCTGTTAATATGTTGCTATTTGTAGGTAAATCTACAAATAATATTTTAGATAGAGTTGGTATACATACAATAGGTGATTTAGCTCATTATGATAAAAATAAATTAGTTAAATTACTTGGTAAACTAGGTGAAACTGTGTATAACTATGCTAATGGAATTGATAATGAGGAAGTAACTTTTTATACTAATGTCAGAGTACCTAAAAGTATAAGTAAAGGATTAACATTCAAAGAAGATATAAGTAATATAAAAGAATTAGAAAATCATATTAGAATATTATGTGATGATGTTTCATCAACTTTAAGGAAAAATGATTTGAAATGTACTGTTGTTGGAATAAATATAAAGGATAGCTTTTTTGTGATTTCAAACAGGCAAAAAAAGATAAGTGAAACTAATTTATTTCAAGATATTTCAAAAGTTGCGATAGAATTATTAAAAGAAAATTATATTCAGAATAAACCTATTAGGGCAATAACCGTAAGTGTAAGTAACTTAATAAATCCAAAGGAAGAATCACAAATGGATATTTTTAGTATAGGAAATGGTAAATTAGATAACAATAAGATAGAAGATATAACAAAGGTTTTAGATTGTATAAGAAGCAAATATGGCAATGAAAAAGTTACTTTCGGTAGCTTAACAAACTTGTAGTAATACTTTGCTAATTTTTATACTTTTTTCACTTTTTTTATATTTTATATTGCAAAAGTAGTTTATTTGTTGTAGAATATAGTTATATAGTTAAAAGGAGGAAATTTTTATGCAAATTAAAGTAGGAATTAACGGATTCGGTAGAATCGGTAGACTAGTAATGAGAGCATCATTAGAAAGAGATAATATTGATGTTGTAGCGGTAAATGACCCATTTATTGATTTAGAATATATGAGATATATGCTTATGTTTGACACAATACATGGAAGATTGAACAAAGAAGTTAAAGTTGTAGAAAATGGTCTTGAAGTGGATGGTAAGTTTATAAAAGTATCTAACTGTAAAGATCCAAATGAAATACAATGGAAAGAAGTAGGTGCAGAATATATTTTAGAAGCTTCAGGAGCATTTACTGAAATAGAAAAAGCATCAGCTCATTTTACCGGTGGAGCTAAAAAGGTTGTTGTATCAGCACCTTCAAAAGATGCACCTATGTTTGTTATGGGTGTAAATCACAATGAATACAAAACAGATATGAATATTGTATCAAATGCTTCTTGTACTACAAATTGTCTAGCACCACTTGCAAAAGTTGTACATGATAATTTTGTTATTGTTGAAGGATTAATGACAACAATTCACTCTGTAACAGCAACACAAAAAACAGTTGATGGACCATCACATAAAGATTGGAGAGGTGGAAGAGCAGCAACATACAATATAATTCCATCATCAACAGGAGCAGCAAAAGCAGTTGGTAAAGTTATACCATCACTTAGTGGAAAATTAACTGGTATGTCATTTAGAGTTCCGACTTTAGATGTATCAGTTGTAGATCTTACTTGTAGAATAGAGAAAGCAGCTACATATGAAGAAATAGTAGCTAAAATAAAAGAAGCTTGTGACGGAGAACTTAAAGGTATTATGACTTGGACTGATGAAGCAGTAGTTTCTTCAGACTTTATACACGATAGTCATACTTCTATATTTGATGTTAAAGCAGGTATTGCTTTAAATGATAAGTTTATTAAATTAGTATCATGGTATGATAATGAATGGGGTTATTCATGCAAAGCACTAGACCTAATTGTACATATGGCAAATGTAGATAACAAGTAACTTAAATAAAATGTATAGCAGGGTTTTGAAGTAAATATTTAAGGCCTTGCTATATTTACTCTAAATGGAATAAAAACAAAAATAAAGAGTAAGATAAAGTATATTGTAAAAAATTATAGATAACTAAAATTATCTAAAATGGAAGGGGGATAGATTTAGTGAGAGTTTTGTTTAATAGCACTTTCTCACTAAAGATGAATTATGTTGAATAAAAAAACAGTTAGAGATATTGAGGTAAAAAACAAAAGGGTTTTAGTAAGAGTAGATTTTAATGTTCCTTTGGATAGAGAAACAAAAAGCATAATAACAAGTGATAAAAGAATAGTTGAATCATTAAAAACAATTGAGTATTTAATGAGTGCTGGAGCTAAAGTTATACTATGTTCACATATTGGAAAAACTGGTCAAAATACTTCACTTAGACCTGTAGCAGTTCGTTTATCTGAATTAATACAAAAAGATGTTACTTTTTTAGACGATTGTATAGGAGATGAAGTTAAAGAAGCAGTTTCAAATATGAAAAGTTCAGATGTTATATTACTTGAAAATTTAAGAAATCATGTAGAAGAGGAAGCGAATGATGAGAATTTTGCAAAAGAATTAGCATCATTAGCTCAAGTTTTTGTAAATGATGCTTTTGGAACTGCTCATAGAGCTCATGCTTCAACAGAAGGAGTAACTAAATTCTTACCATCAGTTTGTGGATTTTTAATTGAAAAAGAAATAAAAGCTTTAGATCAGGCAATGAACAATCCTGTTAGACCATTGGTAGCAATAATTGGTGGAGCTAAAGTATCAAGTAAAATAGCTGTTTTAACAAACTTAATTGATAAAGTAGATACAATTATAATAGGTGGAGCTATGGCATATACTTTTCAAAAATCACTTGGACATAAAGTAGGACAATCACTAGTTGAAAATGATAAATTAGAAATAGCACTTGAAATAATGAAAAAAGCTTTCGATGCAGGTGTTAAATTTATACTACCTGTTGATAACATAGTTGCCAATGAAATATCTGAAAATGCTATAGCACAAACAGCGTTAGCTACTGATATACCAGATGATTTAATGGGTGTTGATATCGGAGAAAAAACTATTGAACTATTTAAAAATGAAATACTTACTGCAGGTACTGTAGTTTGGAATGGTCCTGTTGGCGTGTTTGAAATTGAGAAATTTGCAAATGGAACAAGACAAATAGCTTTAGCATTAGCAGATTCAAATGCTATAACAATAATAGGTGGTGGCGATAGTGCTGCTGCAGTAGAAAAATTTGGAGTAGCTGATAAAATGACACATATATCTACAGGTGGTGGAGCATCACTTGAATTTATGGAAGGTAAAAAGTTACCAGGAATAGAAGCTTTAGAGGATAAATGATATGATTGAAAACAAAGCAAATAGAATAAGAAATAACAAAGTATCCAAAAATAATATAAATGCGACGATTAAAAGCAAACAGGGTAAGACAAGTAGTAGAGAAAAGATAATTATGGCAGAAAGAAAAAGTATTATTGTAAATAAATTCAAAAAAAATATTCTTAAAGTAACTCCTGTACTTCTTATTTTATTTATTGTTTTAATTTATGCAAATTCAAATAAAAAGTTAGATATTAATGACAACTCAGATATATCTAACTTAAATGCAAGTAAATATAAAAATGAAATAGTTAAATTATATAATAGAGATGATCAGTTAGATAAATTTTTGATAGAGATGAGTAGAGTACAAACTTTAGTAGGGACATATCTTATTACAAACTCTACATTAAGTGAAGACTCATTCAGTGAACTTGTTAAAACTTTAAATAACGAAATAAATAATGATAAGTGGGTTAAGTTAGATTCTGAAAAATCTAACTATTACAATGGTAAATATACCATTGATAATAATGGAAATGTAAAATTTAAGTTTGAAACTAAAGAAATAGAACCTAGTTGGATAAATAGTGAAAATATATCTAGATATATTACTTTAAACTAAAGGAGAATGAATTTTTATGAGAAAAAAAATAATTACAGGGAATTGGAAAATGAATTATACAGTAAATGAGGCTGAATCTTATGTTACAAGTATATTGGAAAGTATAAATACTACTGAAATTGATGTTGTAATATGTCCTAATTTTACAGCATTAGATAGAGTCTCTAATTTGTTAGATAATAAAAACGTTAAATTAGGTGCACAAAATGTATACTATGAAACTAAGGGTGCATACACAGGTGAAACATCTGTAGATATGCTATTTGCGTTAGATGTAGAATATTGTATTGTTGGACATAGTGAAAGAAGACAAATATTAAAAGAAACTGATGAAATGGTAAATCTAAAGGCTAAAAAGTTATTAGAAAAAGGGATTAATCCAATCATATGTGTTGGAGAAACTTTAGCTGAAAGAAATGAAAACAAATTATATGACATTATATCTAATCAAGTTAAAAATAGTTTGAAAGATATATCATCAGAGGATGTTAAAACTAAATTGGTTATAGCATATGAACCGATTTGGGCAATAGGTACTGGAGTAACAGCTACAAGCCAACAAGCAGAAGATATGTGTAAATATATACGTAATGTTGTTCATGAAATTTATTCTGAAAGTGTTGCTAATAATTTAAGAATACAATATGGTGGAAGTGTAAATCCTAAAAATGCAAATGAAATTTTAAATATGGAAAATATAGATGGAGCTTTAGTTGGAGGAGCAAGTCTAACAAACGACTTTACTGCTATTGTAAATTATCAATAATTGTGATATAATAACAAGGCTGCGAACGCAGCGGGAAGAGAGTGACTTTTAAATTATATGAAAGGTAAACAACACTTAATTATGATATTAGATGGAGTTGGTTTGAATGATGAAACAAAAGGCAACGCATTTAAACTTGCAAATAAACCTAATATTGATAAATATATAATTAGATATCCAAATACATATTTAGAGTGTAGTGGACTTGCGGTAGGACTTCCTAAAGGACAAATGGGAAACTCTGAAGTTGGTCATACAAACATAGGAGCTGGTAGAGTAATTTATCAAGAGCTTACTAGAATAACTAAAGAAATAGAAGAAAAGAAATTTTTCCATAATGAAAAGTTTAAAAAAGCAATATTAAATGTTAAAAAAAATAATAGTGATTTGCATTTAATGGGTCTTGTTTCAGATGGAGGAGTACATAGTCATATAAATCATTTATTTGCATTACTTGAACTAGCACAGCAAAATGATGTTAAAAATGTGTATATACATGCATTTTTAGATGGTAGAGATACAGCGCCAACATCAGCAATAGAATATTTAAAACAATTAGAAGAAAAGACAAAAGAAATTGGACTCGGAAAAATTGCAACTGTAGTTGGAAGATACTATTCAATGGATAGAGATAAAAGATATGAAAGATTAAAACTGGCTTATGATATGCTAGTACTAGGTACAGGTTCTAAATTTAAGACAGTTCAAAAAGCTGTTGAAAACTCGTATGAAACTGAAGAGTTTGATGAGTTTGTAAAACCAATTGTTATAACAAATGATGATGGTGAACCTATAGCTAAAATTAAAGATAATGATTCAGTTATATTTTTTAATTTTAGACCAGATAGAGCTAGACAATTAGTACATGCTTTAATAGATACAAATTATACATGTTTTGAAAGAGAAATAAAACCAAATAATTTAACTTTTGTTACAATGACACAGTATGATGAAACTTTAAAAAATGTTCTTGTTGCATATAGTCCACAAAAAATAAGTAATACAATAGGTGAATATATTAGTAAACTAGGGCTTACTCAACTTAGAATAGCTGAAACTGAAAAATATGCACATGTAACATTTTTCTTCAATGGTGGAGAAGAAAAAGAATATCCAAATGAAGAAAGAATAATGATTCCGTCACCTAAAGTTGCAACATATGATTTAAAACCAGAAATGTCTGCAAGAGAAATAACAGAAAAAGTAATAGAAGCTATTGATGCTAAAAAATATGATCTGATAATTATGAATTATGCAAATGGAGATATGGTAGGTCATACAGGGAATATAGAAAAAACAATTGAATCTATACAGGTACTAGATGAATGTGTAGGTAAAGTTATTTCTAAAATAGAAGAAGTAAAAGGAGAGGCTATAATAACAGCTGATCATGGTAATTGCGAATATATGTTAGATTTAAAAACTGGTCAACCTATAACTTCACACTCAACTTTTGATGTACCAATCATTATTGTATCAGATAGAATAAAAAATTTAAGAAACGGTAAGCTTAGTGATATATCACCAACAATGTTAAATTTAATGGGTGAAAATATTCCAAAAGAAATGACAGGAAGTAGTATTGTAGAATTTTAGGAGTGGCAGTTATATGAGTGGAAATTTTAAGGTTAATCAAAGATGTTTAAAAGGAAATACAACATATTTTAAAATAAAGATAAATGAAATGATTGAATATGAAATAAATAAATCAGGAGTAAATCAAGTATCTTATCGAAATTTTAATTCTGTAATTTCAGAAAACTTTGCTAAATTTACTGATAAAATAACTTTAGGCGGAGATTTTAGTGAAGCAATGACAAGTTTAAGAGATAAGACTATATCTGAATGTGTTGAAATAGAAAAAGATACATCCTCTAGTATGCGACCATTTTTTAAAGATTATATCTTTGATAAAATATACACTATGGGTATAAATATTAAAAGGGGAATTCTTCCAGACGATTTTGAAAAAGAATTAGAGGAAGCAAAACTTAAAATTGAAGAAGAGACAAAACTTAAAACAGAAGAGGAAGAAAAAAATAAAAATTCAAATGAAATAATATTAACAGTTGAAGATGCAGCTGAAGAAAAACCAGCAGATATCGTTGATCAAATGTGGGGCTATTTTTTTGGTAGTCCGAAAATTTCTAATTCAACAACTGAAAAAAAACCCGAAAAACAAAAAAATGATAATAAAGATAAAATTAAGGGTGAATAAATATATAATATCTGCTATTTTACATATAATAATTGAGTAGTATATAGAATTATGTAAGGAGGATTTTATGAAACAATATATAAGCATTGAGTCAGTATATGCAAGAGAAATACTAGATTCAAGAGGTAATCCAACAGTTGAAGTTGAAATAACTGTCGAAGGTGGATTTTTAGGAAGAGCAGCAGTTCCATCAGGAGCATCAACAGGAGCTTTTGAAGCAGTTGAACTTAGAGATGGAGATAAATCTAGATACATGGGAAAAGGTGTTTTAAATGCAGTTGATAATGTTAATGATTTAATTGCACCTGAAATAGAAGGATTAAATGTTCTAGATCAAGCTCAAATTGATAAAATAATGATAGAATTAGATGGAACAGCTAATAAAAGTAAACTTGGAGCAAATGCAATGCTTGGAGTATCTATGGCTGTTGCAAGAGCAGCATCTGAAGCTTTAGGACTAAGTTTATATCAATATATCGGAGGAGTAAATGCAAAAGAGCTACCAGTTCCAATGATGAATATATTAAATGGTGGTAAACACTCTGATAATAGTGTAAACATACAAGAATTTATGATTATGCCAGTAGGTGCACCAAACTTTAAAGAAGCTGTAAGAATGTGTGCTGAAGTATTTCACAATCTAAAAGCTGTTTTAAAAGAAAAAGGTTTAGCTACATCAGTAGGCGATGAAGGTGGATTTGCACCTAATTTAGCTAAAGATGAAGAAGCACTTCAATTAATTGTTGAAGCAATAACTAAAGCTGGATACAAATCAGGAGAAGATTTTAAAATTGCATTAGATCCAGCAGCTACTGAAATGTATGAAGAAGCTAAGAAAAAAGGTAGTGAAGGTTCATATTATTTCTGGAAAACAGATGAAATGTTTACAACAAAAGAAATGATAAAGTATTATGAAGATTTAGTATCTAAATACCCTATAATATCATTAGAAGATGCTTTATCTGAAGATGATTGGGATGGTTGGAAATTACTTACTGAAAAATTAGGTGATAAAGTACAAATAGTTGGTGATGATCTATTTGTAACTAATACTGAAAGATTACAAAAAGGTATTAGCACAAAAACTGCTAACTCAATTCTTATAAAGTTAAATCAAATAGGAACAATAACTGAAACTTTAGACACTATAAAAATGGCAAATAGAGCAGGTTATACAACTGTTGTATCTCATAGATCTGGTGAAACAGAAGATACTACAATTGCAGATTTAGTTGTTGCAGTAAATGCAGGTCAAATAAAAACAGGTGCTCCATCTAGAACAGATAGAGTATGTAAATATAATCAATTAATGAGAATAGAAGAAGAATTAGGTGAAGTTGGGCAGTACAAAGGCAACGAAGTGTTTTTCAATATTAAATAATTAATTAAAATAAATAAACCCACTACATTTTGCATTTGTAGCATTTTGTGGTGGGTTTTATTACTTAAAGAAAGGATTGAAATATAGGATGTTAAATATAAAAGAAAAATTATATATAAAGATAAACGAAAAATATTTCTCTGCTTTTTGGGTAATTATTCAAGCTCTATTTTTACTTATAATAGGTATATTAATATTAAATGTAGCAAATAGATTCTTAACTTTGATAATAACATATGCGATATCAGCATTTTTCATTGTAATAGGGTTATCTGGGGTATTTCAGAATATATTTTCAAACAATGATAAATTGAAAGTTATGGGTGTTCTTAACAGTTTATTTAATATATCTATAAGTATAGTATTTATTTATAATCCTAAAATGGTTTTATTAATATTTCCTATTTTATTTACAACATATATATTCATTGATTCAATAATAAAGACAGTTATATGTTTAATATATGTAGAAAATAAGCTAGAAAATAGACATATTTTAATGTTAAGAACAGCTTTAACTTACGTATTTTTATTAATATTAGTATTTTTTCCTATATTTAGATCCAAAGTTACGTATATAATAGTAGGTGCATATTTTATACTACTTGCAATTACATATTTTTTAGACGGAATTGATTTGTTAGTACCTGATAAAAATAAAAATAAAATAAAAAAAAGAATTAGAATTGTACTTCCTGTATATATAGCTGCATTTGTCCCTAGAAAAGTTCTAAAAGAAATAAATAAAATGTTTCAAGTCAAGCAAAAATATGATAAATATATAATAAAGAAGCAAGAAGTGATTCCAGATATTGAGGTGCTAATACACATAAAAGAAGGAAAAATAGAAAGTTTTGGACATGTAGATTTGTATATAGATAATAATGTTATATCGTATGGACCATACGATGAGAAAAGTAATAGACTAATAACATCTGTAAGTGATGGTGTATTACTTGAGGTAGATAAACATAATTACATACAATATTGTAATAAAAGTGAAAATCAAACTATAATTTCATTTGGACTTAAAATCACTGATATACAGAAAGATAAGATTAGTCAAAAGTTAGAAAAGATAAAAAAAGATACATATGAATGGAATCCACTTGTTAAAGTACCTGATAATAAAAAATATAGTGTTAATACAAGTAGATTATATAATGAAACAGGTGCTAAATTCTATAAATTTAAGAAGGGTAAATTTAAAACATTTTTTGTATTTAATACAAATTGTGTTAAACTTGTTGATGAACTAATAGGAACATCTGGTATAGATTTGCTTAGTATAAACGGATTAATTGCTCCAGGTACATATTATGATTATTTCAATAGAGAATTTAGAAGAAAAAATTCTATTGTTGTATCTAAAGTAATATATTTACATAAAAAATAAAAGGACATATATAATTATATATGTCCTTTTAATCTACCTATTTCTTTTTCAATAGAATCAATTTTCTTTATAAGCTCTTCCTTAGTAAATGGAAATTCATCAGACGAAGAATACACATCGTCAAAGATATCTAACTGAAATCTAAGTTCTGCATATTTTAAATTAAGATCATCAACGCCAATGATTTTATCTGGTTTTTGTTTATATGAACTAAGAAGTCCATAGTAAAAATCAGCTACTTTACTATTTTTAGTATATTTAAATAGTTCTCTTCGTACGGCATCATGCCGGACTGCTTTTTCTGCTATTAAATTTGCTATTGATTCTTTAATGATGCAATTTGATATCGCATAATGTAAAGCTGTAGATATTGTGCTTGAAGAAACATGGTACAAAGAAGCAAGATATGCGATGTTTACAGCATCGCAACCATTCGCATAACTATTAGAAATTTCAATAATTTGTACGTTTGTTAATCTCCGCTTACCCATTACATAAGCCTCCTTTAAAATAATTATTTTAAAAACTATGTTTGACTTTACATAATTATACCATTGCAAGATATAAATGTCAATATAAACGTAATAAAACAATTGACAAAAAAATCATTTTCATATATAATTTACATGGAATATTATATACTTGCTGAAACAACAGAGTATAACAACAATATAAGTATGAATTTGGGGTAATTATTATGAATTTTGATAGAGATGATTTGCAAAAGATATACAGTGAAAAAATATTGCCATTACAAAAAAAAATAAAAAGAGAAAAAATAATAGCATGGATTAAAGTGCTATTATTGATATTAATAAGTATATTAGGATTTATTAAAATAATAGATATGACAATACATTATTCTGAAAAGAATCCACTAGTTTTATTAGCATTTGTGTTGATAATAATTGTTACTAGAATACCAGTAACAATTTACAAATTTAATAATAAAATCAAGAAAATAATTTTCCCTAAATTATTTAAATGCATTAGCGAAGATATTATATATAATTCAAAATTGGAATTTCCACATAAAGAATTTAGAGATTCTGAATTATATGATGTGTATAATTGTAATGGTAATATTCAAGATAGTATATCTACAAAAATCAATAACAAAGACATTAAAATATTTGAATTTTTATTTGACAGTACAAGTAATAATATAGAAAAAACTATATTTTGGGGTATATTTGTAAATACAATAATAGATAATCCAATTAAAAGTGATATAAGGATTACATCAAATAAGTACAAGGATTACGGACTTGTGAAGACCATATTTTGTGATGCAAATAAAGTGAATTTAGAAAATATTGATTTCGAGAAAAAATATGATGTATATTGTAATGATCAAATATATGCAAGGAAATTAATAACATTAGGTTTTATGGAAAAATTGTTAAACTTTACAAACAGAATTAATAAAAATATAGCGATTTCATTTAAAAACAAAAATATATATATGTCAATCGAAGGAATTCAATTGATATATGATAAAAATATATTTTTTAAAAAGATTGATTTTAAGATGATTTCAAATACAGTAGAGAATATATTTGAAATTATTGAAATGATAAAACTCTTGGATTTAGAAGAAAAAATAGTGTAAAAGATGAAAGTGCAAATGAATTAATTTTTTGATTAGTTCATTTTTCTTATATAGCTTAAAAAATACTAACAAATACTAATTAATATATGTTAAAAAAGTTTCATATAGCTAACACAAGTTTACTCTTTTTGCCTGTTTTTTGATAAAAAGTTTGACTTTATTTTAAAAATACTGTATAATATATCAAGTGTAAGTGTTTATACGCTTAAATTTAATTGTTTTTAAATATGCTAAAATGTTGTATACATATTTAATTTCAATTTTGATCGGGTACAAATAAATTAAAAATTAATATTAGTTGGGTATAAAATATATACCTGTATTTTGTAATTAATAAAAAGTAGTAAAAAAGCAAATAATATAATTGTAAAACAAAATTAATAAATTTAGATTAAAAGTGATGTATATCATACTTGTTAATGTATTATTAATGTTTTTAACAAATATTTGCTTTACTTTTAAAAAAATTATATAAATTATAAGTGTTTATACGCTTAAGTTTAAATTGGTTGTAAATATGTTGAAGTGTTGATATACATATTGAAAATAAATTTTGGTCGGGTGAAAAATAAATTATAAATTAATGTTAATATTATTTGGGTATATAAAATGTACCTTGTGTTCGTGTAATTAATAAATAGTAATAAAAAAGCAAATAATAATATTATTAGATTTGATAGTAATATTATAAATAGATAAAGAAAGAGAAAGAGATAACATGTAAAATTGCATGTTAATGGAGGAGAAAGCAAAAAATGGATAATAAAACAGAAAAACCAAAAGAAGAAGTAGTTCAAAAAAGTACACATGAAGATGTAGTAAATGCTAGTATATTAAAGGATATAAGTAAAAAAATGAATTCAAATGATAAAGTTCAATTTGAAGATAATTATATACAACACAAAAGCACAAATGTAAATAACGATAATAAAAACAACAATGATAAAAAACCAAACAATAATAACAATGATAAAAAAATAAATAACAACAATAACAACAATAACAACAATAAAATTAAAGTAATAAGTGAAAAAAATATCAACAACAATATAAATAACAATAATGATAATAATTCAAGTAGACCAAAACTTAAAATAATACCACTAGGTGGACTTAATGAAATAGGAAAAAACATGTATGTTTTTGAATATGGAAATGATATTGTAGTTTTAGACTGTGGATTAGCATTTCCAAGTGATGAAATGCTTGGTGTAGATTTAGTTATACCTGATATTACATACTTAGAGAAAAATAAAGATAAAGTAAGAGCTATAGTATTAACTCATGGTCACGAAGATCATATAGGGGCAATACCGTACTTTTTAAGAAAAATTAAGGTACCTATATATGGTACAAAACTTACACTTGGTTTAGTAAAAGCTAAGCTTATTGAACATAAATTAGATAAAACTACAGATTTTAGATATGTAAATCATAGAGATATAATAACTATAGGTAAAATGAAAATTGAGTTTATACGTGTAACACATTCTATAGCAGATGCTTCAGCAATAGCTATAACAACTCCAGAAGGTACAGTTATACATACTGGAGATTTTAAAGTAGATTTTACACCAATTGATAGTGAAATGACTGATTTAAATAGATTTGCAGAACTTGGTAGTCAAGGAGTAACTCTTTTAATGTCAGATAGTACAAATGTAGAAAGACCTGGATATACAATGTCTGAAAAAAATGTTGGAGATGAATTCGACAGACTATTTTTGAATTGTAGAAAAAGAATTATAGTTGCAACGTTTTCTTCAAATATACATAGAATGCAACAAGTTATTAATACAGCAGTTAAATGCAAAAGAAAAGTAGCAGTTGTAGGAAGAAGTATGGTTAATGTTATAAAAGTTGGAACTGAACTTGGATATATAACAGCTCCAGAAGGAACAATTATAGATATTGATAAAGTAGGTATATACAATCCTGAACAACTAGTAATAATAACAACTGGATCACAAGGTGAACCAATGTCTGCATTATCTAGAATGGCTGTAGGAGAACATAGAAAAATTGCTATTAATCCTGATGATTTAATAATATTTTCATCTTCAGCAATACCTGGAAATGAAAAATCAATTAATAGAGTAATAGATGAATTAGAAAAATTAGGAGCTGAAGTTATATATAATGAACTTGCTGATGTTCATGTATCAGGTCATGCTTGTCAAGAAGAATTAAAATTAATGCTTAGTTTAGTTAAACCTAAATACTTTATGCCAGTACATGGTGAATTTAGATTTTTAAAACATCATGGAGAACTTGCAGCTAGTATTGGTACTCCTAAAGAAAATATATTTATCATGGAGAATGGTAAATCTTTAGAAATAAGTAATGGAGTAGTTAAAAAGGGTGCTCAAGTTCCTTCAGGAATTGTATTCATTGATGGACTTGGTGTAGGTGACGTAGGTAATATAGTAGTTAAAGATAGACAATTACTATCTGAAAATGGTATGATTATTGTTATAATAACTATGGATAGAAAAACTGCAAATATTGTAGCTGGTCCTGAAATAGTAACTCGTGGATTTGTATATGTAAGAGAAAGTGAAGAGCTAATGGAAGAAATTAAAACAGTAGCTAGAGAAGAACTTGAATTATGTATAAGAAACAAACAATTCGAATGGTCTACAATTAAGAGTAATGTAAGAGAAAGTTTAATGTCATATATATACAAGAAAATAAAACGTGAGCCAATGATACTACCAATAATATCAGAAGTAGATATTGAAACATACATGAAAAATAAAGCTTAGAAATAGAAATAAATCTGAAAACGGGTGATTAATATGGAGAAATATATAGAACTTAGTAATTTAATGTTTCCTGAAGTAACTAAAACAGTTGAAGATTTGGAAACACAATATCCAAAAAGAAATATAGAAGGGGCAGTTACAAGATTTGCTCCTTCACCAACTGGTTTTTTACATACAGGAGCCTTGTTTACTTCATTAGTAAACAAAAAAATTGCTGATCAAACTAATGGTATTTTCTATTTAAGAATAGAAGATACCGATAAAAAAAGAGAAGTAGATGGAAGTGTAACATTACTTACAAGTGAAATGAAAAAGTTTGGTATAGTGCCAAATGAAGGTGTAATGAGTGATACTGAAGAAGTAGGAAACTACGGTCCATATACTCAAAGTAAAAGAGAAGAAATATATCATATATGTGCGAAACATTTAATAAGTAAAGGTCTTGCATATCCTTGTTTTTGCAGTAGTGAAATGTTAAGTGTAACTAGAGAAATGCAAGAAAAAAACAAGCAAATGTCTGGATATTATGGAATATATGCAAGATGTAGAAATATATCAGTAGAAGAAATGATAGAAAAAGTAAAATCTGGTGAAAAATATATACTTAGAATGAAATCTTCTGGAAGTCACTTGAAAAAAGTATCTTTTGTTGATTTAATTAGAGGTAAAATAGATATAGCTGAAAATGATCAAGATATAGTTATAATAAAATCAGATAACTTACCTACATACCATTTTGCACATATTGTTGATGATCACTTTATGAGAACAACACATGTAATGAGAGGTGAGGAATGGATACCATCTGTTCCTATACATTTAGAACTATTTGAAAAAATGGGATTCGAACTTCCTAAATTTGCTCATTTTCCAACAATGATGGTACAAGATGGAGTAAGTAAAAGAAAACTTAGTAAACGTAAAGATAAAGAAGCAGCAGTTTCGTTTTTCTTAAATAACGGTTACCCTGTTGAAGCAGTACTTGAATATTTACTTTCAGTTATAAATTCAGATTTTGAACCATGGAGAATGAAAAATCCAGATAAAGATCTATTTGATTTTACTATTAGACTTGAAAAAATGAATAGTGCAGGTGCATTATTTGATATGTTTAAATTAAGCGATATAAGTAAAGAATATATATCAAAATTAACTTCTAAAGACCTATTAGATAAAATATTAATTTGGTCTAAAGAATATAATACTGAAATATTTGATTTATTAAATATAGATTTAGATTTAAGTTTGAAAATGTTAGGTATTGAAAGAGATAATGTTAAAAAGATACGTAAAGATTTAGTTAAATTTGAAGATATATTAACAGGTTTCATATATTTCTTTGAAGAAAAATTTAAAGAAGACATTCAAACTGAATACAATTTTGAATATACTGATAAAATAACTAAAGAATTAGTTAAACAAGTTTTAAACAAATATCTAGAAATATATAATCATAATGATGATAAACAATTATGGTTTGACAGAGTTAAGGAAACTGCTAATTCGTTAGAATTTTGCACAGATATGAAAGAGTATAAATTAAATCCAGAAAAATATATTGGAAGCGTTTCGGATATAGCGGGTATAATAAGAATAGGTATTACAAATAGAAAAAATACACCGGATATATATGCCATTATGCAGGTTCTAGGAGAATCAAAAGTAAAATCTAGAATAAACAACTGTATAAGCTACTTAATATAATTTAAATTTAAGGGGGAAAAATATTATGCAAGAAAATATAGATTATTCAAAAACACTTAATTTACCTCAAACTGCATTTCCAATGAGAGGTAATCTTCCAGAAAGAGAACCTAATTTATTAAAAAAAATGGAAGAGCAAGATATATATAAAAAGGTACTAGCAAAAAACAAAAAAACTGGTAAAACTTTTATACTTCATGATGGACCACCGTATGCTAATGGAGACATACATATGGGACATTCATTAAATAAAGTTTTAAAAGATATAGTAGTTAGATATAAAACTATGAACGGATACTATGCACCATATGTTCCAGGATGGGATACACATGGTCTTCCTATTGAGAAAAAAGTTCAAATAGAAAAGAAAGTATTTGTTAGTGATGTTGGCGCAGTTAAATTTAGAGAAATTTGTAAAAACTTTGCTTTAAATGCTGTTAAAAATCAATCTACTCAATTTGTCAGATTGGGTGGTTTAGGTGATTATGAAAAAAATAAATATGTTACTTTAGATCCAGATTTTGAAGCAGATCAAATACAAGTTTTCTGGGATATGTATAAAAAAGGATATATATACAGAGATTTAAAACCAGTATATTGGTGTAGTGATTGTGAAACTGCTCTTGCAGAAGCTGAAATAGAATATGCAGATCATCAAGCAACTTCAATATATGTTAAATTCAGAGTATCAGATGATAAAGGATTACTTAGTCAATACGGTGATTTAACAAATACATATTTATTAATATGGACTACAACACCATGGACACTTCCAGGAAATCAAGCTATAACTGTTAACCCTGCATTTACATATGCAGTAGTTGAAGTTAAAGAAAATGGAATTGATACTAGATATGTAATAGCTAAAGATTTAGTAGAAAAAGTAATGGAACAAGGTGGAGTAGTTTCATTTAACATAGTTGGTGAAATACGTGGTTCAGAATTAGAAAATATACAATGTTTAAAACCTTTAGATTTACACAAAACTTCAAGAGTAATATTAGGTTCAGATAACGATTTAATAGTAAGTTTAGAAGCTGGTACTGGTTTAGTACATACTGCTCCTGGACATGGTCATGAAGATAATTTGGCATGTAAAAGATATGGAGATATAGAAACTATAGTTCCTGTGGATGCAAAAGGATTTATGACTGATGAAGCTAGACAATTTGCTGGTTTAAAATATAGTGATGCAAATGATAAAATAATTGATTATCTTGAAAAAGTTGGATTTTTGTATTCAAAGAAAAAACTGAATCATTCATATCCACATTGTTGGAGATGTAAAGAACCAGTAATATATAGAGCAACTACTCAATGGTTTGCTTCACTGAATAAATTTAGAGAAGATGTATTAAAAGAAATAAACAATGTAAAATGGATACCAGCTTGGGGCAACGAAAGAATGACTAATATGGTAAAAGATAGAGCAGATTGGTGTATTTCAAGACAAAGAGTATGGGGTGTTCCAATTCCAATATTCTATTGTGAAGATTGTAAAAAAGAATTGATATCTGAAGAAACAATACAAAGAATAAAAATACTAGTAGGTGTTAATGGTTCTAGTATGTGGTATGATTTAACATCTGAGCAAATATTACAAGGAAAAGAAAAATGCAGCTGTGGTTGTGATAAATTTGTTAAAGAAACTGACATAATGGATGTATGGTTTGATTCTGGAAGTACACATGTTGGAGTATTACAAAATCCAAAGTATGGAATAAATCAAGAAGTAGCAGATATGTATTTAGAAGGAAATGATCAATACAGAGGATGGTTTCAATCTTCACTTCTTACATCAGTTGCAACAAAAGGTAAAGCTCCATACAAACAAGTTTTAACACACGGAATGGTACTAGATGGTGAAGGAAGAAAAATGTCTAAATCTTTAGGCAATGGAGTAGACCCACTTGGAATTATCAAAGAATATGGTGCTGATATATTGAGATTATGGGCAGTTTCTGCCGATTATCAAAGTGATGTAAGAATATCTAAAGATATACTAGCGCAAGTTTCTGAAGTATACAAAAAACTTAGAAATACAGTTAGATTTTTACTTGGTAATTTAAGTGATTTCAATATAAATACAGATGTTGTTGAATACGAAAATAGAGATGAACTAGATAAATATATGATGTATAAAGTAAATAAGTTAATTGAGTATATAGATTCAGCATATGAAAATTATGATTACCATCTAATATACAGTGAATTACATAGATTTTGTACAGTAGAATTAAGTAGTAAATATCTTGATGTTATAAAAGATAGATTATATACATTTAGAACAGATCATCCATTAAGAAGAAGTAGTCAATCAACAATGAACGATATACTTAGAGTTTTAGTACGCTTAATGGCGCCAATACTTTGTTTTACATCTGAGGAAATATGGTCATTTATGACTCATAAAACTAAAGAAGAATATTTAACTATTTTAGTAGCTGGTTTTCCAACTGAAAGAGCTGAATATAATGATGAAGTTTTAATTGAGAAATGGGAAAAAATATTTGCTATAAAAGAAGATGTTGCAAAAGATTTAGAAGAAGCTAGAGCAACAAAGGTTATTGGACATTCATTAGATGCTTTAATAACAATACATACAACAGGAGAAGAATTTAAATTTATGCAAGAAAACTTACAAAATTTAAAATTAATAACAATTGTTTCTCAATTTGAACTAGTTGAATCTACTGAGAAAAGTATTGTTGTTGAAAAATCATATGGAGATAAATGTGTAAGATGTTGGACTTATTCACCAGATGTTGGTAGACATCAAATTCATAGACAATTATGTAAAAAATGCATAGATAATATGTAACAAAAACATCACTCTTTCTATATACTATTATAGAGAGAGTGATGTTTTATATGGAAAAAATAATATATGTAGACCATAGTGCTACAACGTATGTAAAAAAAGAAGTTTTAAAAGAAATGTTACCATATTTCACTGAGAAATATGGTAATGCTTCATCTATATATAGTAAGGGAATAGAATCAAAAGAGGCAATAGAGAAGGCTAGGAATCAAGTAAGTGATGCTATTGGATGTTGTGAATGTGAAATATATTTTACTGCTGGTGGAAGTGAATCTGATAATTTAGCGCTGCTTGGTATTTCTAGAGCAAATAAGCATAAAGGAAATCATATTATAACTACTAAAATAGAGCATTTAGGAATACTTGAAACTTGTAAAAGATTAGAAAAAGAAGGTTTTGAAGTAACATATTTAGATGTAGATAGTAAAGGATTAATTGATATAGAAGATGTTAAAAGAGCTATAAAATCTACAACAATACTTATATCAATAATGTTTGCAAATAATGAAATAGGGACGTTACAACCTATTGAGGCTATTGGTAAAATAGCTAGATGTAGAGGAGTATATTTTCATACAGATGCGGTTCAAGCAATAGGTAATGTTCACATAGATATTGAAAAAATGTGTATAGATTCATTAAGCTTATCTGCACATAAATTTTATGGACCCAAAGGTGTAGGAGCATTATATATTAGAAATGGAATAAAGTTTAATTCAATAATAACTGGTGGTCATCAAGAGCAAAACAAAAGAGCAGGTACAGAAAATGTACCAGGAATAGTAGGACTTGGTGCAGCAATAGAATTGGCAAATGATAACATTGATTGTTACAATGAAAAGTTATATGAACTAAGAGAATATTGTATAGATCTAATAATGAATAATATACCAGGTATTATACTAAATGGACATAGAAATAAAAGATTACCTGGAAACATAAATATATCTATTAAAGGAATACAAATAGGTACACTTTTACTTATGCTTAATGATGCTGGTATATGTGCTTCTGGTGGTAGTGCTTGCACATCCGGGTCCTCAAAACCATCACATGTATTAGTAGCTATTGGTATGAAACCAGATACATCAAATTGTTCACTTAGAATTACATTAGGAGAAGAAAATACATTTGAAGATATAGATTATATTGTATGTAATTTAGATAAAATTGTAAGTAAGTTAAGGAAAATATAAAAAATGAGAATCAAATAGATGAAAAGTCTAATTGATTCTATTTTTTTATTATATTGTATCTGTTACAGGAATAAGATGATATATATCATGTACAAATTTATTACAGATGTTATTGTAGTTAAACGAGTTTATAGAATCTAAATATTTATAAAGTAATTCATCATATTTAATATCAAAGTAAATTCTACTATTACTATTATTATTTATTATCTGGTTTAATAACTCTTTTTTAATGCTAAATGTATAATTAATAAATTTATATTTATTATCTTGTATATTATTATTTAAAAACATAGATAATCACCCCTTTAAATACAGTTTAGTGCTTATATATATTTATATGTAGATATGCAGTAATTAGAACAAAAATCCAATAAATATATCAATATTCGATGAATATAGTACAATACAAGATTATTGTACATATTTTTTAGTACATTTTATATTAATTGTATAATATTTTGACTTAAATATTGATAATATAGCAAATAAGTGATATAATTAAAGAAGGTGATTAGTTTTGGAATTAATAAAGGATATACTAAAAATATTGTATTATGCAATAAATATATATATATTATTATATGGATTATATTATTTTGTAACAGCATTATTCGCATTTAAAAAGAAAACTATTATAAGAAGATACAAAGCTAAACATAAAATCGCAGTTTTAATTGCTGCAAGGAATGAAGCAAAAGTTATTGGTAATCTTATTGATAGTTTAAAGAAACAAAAATATCCAGATAAATTATATGATATTTTTGTTATGCCAAATAATTGTACAGATAACACAGAAGAAATAGCTAGACAAGCTGGAGCAAAGATAATAGATTGTTGTGGTGTGATTAAATCTAAAGGCGATGTTCTAAAACAAAGCTTTAAATATATGAGTACTATGGAAAATGATTATGAAGCATACTGCATTTTTGATGCAGATAATATAGTACATAATAACTTTTTGAATAGAATGAATGATGCATTATGTAGCGGATATAAAGTAGCACAAGGATTTAGAGACACTAAAAATGCATCTAATACATGGATATCTAGTTGCTATTCACTATTTTATTTAACACAAAATTATTTCTTTAATTCTGCTAGAATGAATATGAATTGGTCTGCATCAATAAACGGAACAGGATTTATGATTTCTAAATCTGTTATAGATGAATTTGGTTTTAATACTGTGACAATAACTGAAGATATAGAATTTGCTGCACATTGTGCATTGAATAATGTGAAAATAGCATTTGTTGATGATGCAATAACTTATGATGAGCAACCACTTACATTTGCACAATCATGGAAACAAAGAACACGTTGGTCAATTGGTACAATGCAATGTTTATATAAATATTCTGGTAAACTTATGAAAACTGGAATTAAAAAGAGATTACCACAATGTATAGATATGTCATTATTTTTTATGGCACCAGTTATACAAGTGTTATCTCTAATGGTAGTAGGATTGTTTCTATTAGTTGGATTAATGAGTATAAAAGTTGCAAGTGCATCTTTAGTAATATTTGAAAATGGCGGACTATTATTGATAGGTGGATATTTCCTTTGTGTAATAACAGCTCTTTTAGTACTAAAACTACAAAATAAAAGTATTAAAAAATCATTAAAAGGAGTATTTACATTATCAATATTTATGTTATCATGGGTTCCAATTAATATGATAAGTTTATATAAAAAAGATTGTTTTTGGGAACCAATAGAACATGTTGAAGATATAACAATAGAAGAATTAGTATAGATACAATAAACAGCTATGATATAAAGTATATCATAGCTGTTTATATATTTACTAAGTTATATAACACTTCGGGATTTGTAAACACATTATATGTTGAAAATACAAAATCAATTAAATATAGAAATATAAAAATATATATAATTATATTTTTATATTTCTTTAGAATTAAATCTATTAGTTTTAAAAGATGTTGTTGTATAAAATAAACGTATATGCTACCTAAAATCCCCCAAAATATTATCATAGGTATAGTTGTATAATCTAATATAGATAAATAATTTCCTTTATAGCTCCATATTTCAATGTTTAAAACATATTTGAAAAAAAGTCCCGATATTAGTTCAAAACCACCAAGCGCAAGAGATGAGATTATAAATATACGTAATATATTACTTTTAGTTTTTGGTGTTTTTAAAAACAAAAAGTATAGTATTATTGCACTGAATCCATATATACTACAGATTGGTCCATAAAATGTACCTCTTTTAACAATTTTATCAAACATTAAATATATGGCGATTTCTTCTCCTATCCAACCAATAAGAGAACCAATTGCAAATATATATATTAAATTTATTTTAGAATTTTTACTACCATTTGATTTCATGTTAATCACTCCAAATTAAATATATATATTATGGTATATTTAAGAGAAAATATTCGATAATATATGATAATTAAAAAAACACAGTATTTAACTGTGTTTTTTGATGTAATCAAATAGTCGCTTTATTAAATTTACTATGTACCCTGATTTATAATTTTAGATGCTTCAAGATATATATCTTGATTGTCTTCAATGATACATAAATCTTTGATTCCAAATTTTGTAGCAGAATCATTTAAATACATTTCTAGATTATTACTTGCCTTTAAAATATTGTCATCACTATATGACAGAGCTTTTATTTCTCCTTTTGCAATATTTTCTAAAGCTGTTACTTCAGTAGGTTTATAATTCAATCCAAATAAATTAACCTTTTCAGTTGGTATAACATTAGAGATGTCTATTGCAGTTATAACAATTTTACTAGAATCGTAATTCACGTTTATTGCGCCTTCAGGAGTAACAGCAAAATGAATATCTTTTGTCTTTATAGAAAAGAGTGTACGATAATCTAGTTTAATAGCTATTTCAGCATTTTTTAACCACTCGCTATACCAATTATTCTCAGGTGTCCTATCATGGTTTATCAAATGTTCTCCGTTTTCACTTAATAACAAAATTTCAATTTCATTAGAAATACTTTTAACAAAGTTATTAGATCTAACTATTTTAGCACGTAACAACTCCTCATCAAGTTTTCTTTGATTCTCGATTGCTAATTCTTTAGCAACTTTCTGTTCCTGAGTTCTAGCTTCTGAAGCTTTCTGGTTATGTGTTATAAAAGATTGTGCACACATAAAACCAATTAAGCAAATTAAGCAAAACAAAAAAACATTTGAAATCTTTTTCTTTAACATTGTTATTGCCTCCTGTTTAAATTATTAATCAATAATTATCTCCTATATTATTTTACCATATAATTATACCATATTATGTAAAATATGTCAATGTGATATTACACTAAAAAGTAGTTATAGTTAAAATTTTAAAGTAAATTATTGAATTTATAACAAGTTTGTATTGAAAACATATTATTGATATGATATAATTTTACAATTAAAGTAATTACTTATGCATAGTATAGTGTAATTAGAGGTGGTAAAAAATGAAGTCACTCAAAAAGGTTATTAAAAGAATAATAATTTTAATAATTATAATAGGAATAATAATAGTAGGAAAAATATTTATTGAAGGATACAATATGTATGAACAAGCGATAAGTCAAACTAACTTATCTGATAAAATAGAACAGATAAGAAGTCGTAAGGACTATGTAAAAATAGATGAAATGACTAATGATTATAAGAACGCTGTCATAGCAATAGAAGATCATAGATTTGAAAAACATGGTGGCATAGATTATATAGCTACTTTTAGAGCAGTGATAAGAAATTTAAAGGTTGGGCAGCTTGCTGAAGGTGGTAGTACCATAACACAACAACTTGCTAAAAATATGTATTTTACACAAGAAAAAAAGTTTGAAAGAAAAGTAGCAGAACTTTTTGTAGCATTTAAACTTGAGAAGGAATATTCAAAAGATGATATATTAGAAATGTATATTAATATAATGTATTTTGGAAATGGTTATTATGGTATTGGTAATGCATCTAGAGGATATTTGTATAAAGAACCTATAAAAATGACGTTATATGAATCTACTCTTTTAGCAGGTCTACCTAATGCGCCAAGTGTATATGCGTTAAATTCAAATCCACAACTTGCGAAAGAAAGACAAAACCAAGTACTTGACTGTATGGTTAAATATAATTACTTAAGTGAAGAACAGGCGCAAGAAGTAAAAAATTTAAAGTAAGAAATTGAAAGGTAAGAGTGTTATGAAAGAAAGATATAAAAGTTTAGTAGCAGTATTTTTGATTTTAACTAGAAATAGTGAAAATAGTAATGATAAAGAAGTTCTATTACAAAAAAGAGAAAATACAGGTTATATGGATGGTTACTATGACGTAGGAGTAAGTGGACATTTAGAAACCAATGAATCTGTTAAAGATACTATTGTAAGAGAATCACTTGAAGAGGCAAATATTAAAGTAAACTCTAATGATTTAAATTTAGTAACTGTATTTAATGAAAAAACAGAGAGTTATGAATATTTAAGATTTTTCTTTCATACAGAAATATATGAAGGTGAAGTTTTAATAGGTGAGCCAACTAAATGTAGTGAAATGAGTTGGTATAATATAAATAATTTACCTGATAACGTAATACCACATGTAAAAAAAGCAATAGAAAATTTTCAAAACAATATAAGTTATGATGAAAATGGATTTAAATAATAAAATATCATATAAAAACTACACATATACTTGATATAACATAATATATATGTTAAAATACATAAATCATATAATGTTCAGGGGTACACTTCTCGTAAGGGGGGTGCTTTTGTACGTATATATATTTTAGGGGAGGTAAGTATGAATCAGGATTTCTTACTCGAAGAGAAACATTTACAAATGACTAAAAATGATATTGAAATTGTAACTAATGAAGAAAAAGAAAGACTAAAAAGTCTTCCAAGAATCTATGCGTCTGATCCAAGACTATTAGGTAATCTTATGAGTATAACGGCTACGAAATTAAATAATTTGAAAAATTCATTCGATAAGCCATATTTTGCCCGTATTGATTTTACTTCTCGTTTAGATAAAAACAAAATAGTATCATATATTGGAAAAGTTGGTGTTATGTCTGAAAATGGTGATATGATTGTTACAGATTGGAGAGCACCAATATCAGCCATATATTATGATAGTAATCTTGGAGATTTAAATTACAAAGTAGAAGAAGATTTGATTTATGGAACATTAGAACTTAAGAGACAGATAATAATAGAAAAAGGTAAGTTAATTAGTATTTTTGATGTTGATTCAGTTTCTGATGATGAATTACTTAAACCATATTTAGGTGCAAGTGCAGATAATAGATTGAAAAATATTGTTGCATCAATACAAAGTGAGCAGAATGATATAATAAGGTCTGACATTAATAAAAATATAATAGTTCAAGGTGTTGCAGGAAGTGGTAAAACAACAGTAGCCCTTCATAGAATTGCATATTTAGTATATAATTATAGTAAAAAAGTTAATGCAGATCAATTCATGGTAATAGGCCCTAATAAGTTTTTTATAAACTATATATCTACAGTACTTCCTGATTTAGATGTTGGTAATGCTGTTCAATGTACATACGAAGAACTAAGTATGGAATATATAAAAGAAAAGTTTGATATTGAAGAACCAACTCAGAAGTTAATTGAATATATATATGGTAAAAAGATTGAAAAATATTCAAGGCTTAAAACTTCAATGAAATATAAAGAGGCAATAGATAAATTCTTATTCGATTTTGAAGAAAGTATCATGCCACAAGAAGATTTTAAAATTAATAACTGTACTATATATACAAAGCAAGAAGTTATAGATATATATAAATTACATGTTGATTTACCAGATATAAGTAGTAGAGTTGATATAACAGTTAAATTATTAAGTAATAAACTTAAGTTAGATACTAGTAAACATGCAAAAGTAAAACAAGAATTTGATATTATTAATCCTAAAGAGTCAAGTACTACAAAATGGAAAACCATTAAAAATATTGAAAGTGGTGCTTCTTCTGATATTAAAAAATATTTGAGCTTAAACAATATAAAAGTATTACCATTATATAAAATGTTTATACAAAATTTATCAAAATATATTGATGATAGTGAAATAAATGATAGTGATTTTGTAACTATAACAATGAATAATATACAAAAGAAGATAGTTCAATTTGAAGATATACCGGCCATGTTGTACATAAAAACTATATTATATGGAATACATGATTACAGTAAATATGTTCATGTTGTAATTGATGAGTCACAGGATTTTGGAGCTTTTAACTTCTATGTACTTACTAGATTAATGCCAAATTCAACATTTAGTATTTTTGGAGATATAACTCAAGGAATATATTCATATAGAGGAATATATGATTGGGATGAAGTAAAACATCAAGCATTTAAAAATAAATGTGATATTATGAGATTAGAAAAAAGTTATAGAACAACAATTGAAATAATGATGACTGCAAATAAAATTTCTAGACACTTAAAATTAGGCGAAGGTAAACCCGTTATAAGACATGGTAATGATGTTAGAATAGCAAAGTGTACTAGAGATAAAAAAATCGATTATATAGCTGATTTAATACATGAGTGTATAGATAAAGGACATAAATCAATTGCTATAATATGTAAAACACCTAATGAAAGCAAAAACATATATGAAAAATTAAAAACATTTGATTTTAAATTAGAATATATTATGGATGATAATGAATCATACAATGGTGGTATTTGTATATTAACATCATATTTATCAAAAGGATTAGAATTTGACTGCGTAATAATAACTGATGCAGATGAAAATGTATATTCATCAAATAATGAAATGGATATGAAACTTATGTATGTAGCATGTACAAGAGCATTGCATGATCTTGAAATTATATATGAAAATAATATGATAGAGCCACTTAAATAAAAAGTAAATAAAAATATTTAAAAACAGATAGCAAATAGCTATCTGTTTTTAAATTAATTGTTTTTCAAATTTTTATAATAAAAGATAGCAATTTGTGTTCTATCTCGTAAACTTAATTTTTCTAAAATCGTGCTTATAGAATTTCTTACGGTTCCTTCACTAATATATAATGAACTACCGATTTCTTTATTACTTAAACCATCACATATAAGTTTAATTATTTCAAATTCTCTATCTGATATCTTATACTTAGATAAGTCTAGAATATTATCTTGATTGAATAGAGTAGGTATCTTTGCAGTTATATCTTCTCCAAATACTGTTTGACCAACATTTATTGCTTTTAATGCAGGAATAATACTTTCAAAATTTTGTTTTAAAATATATCCCTTAGCACCAACTTTTAGAGCTTTAACAATATATTCATCGTCAGCAAATGTTGTTAAAAATAGTATTTTAATATTTGAATATTTAGAAATTAATATCTCTGCTGCTTCTAACCCAGTAACAATATTCATTCTTATATCCATAAGTAAAACATCTGGCTTTAATTCTTCATATAAAGAGATTGCTTCTTGTCCGTTATTACCTATACCTAATACCTTTATATCAGAGTTTGTTTCTATTATAGTTTTAAGAGAACTGCTTACAAGTTTGTCATCATCGACAATTATAATGTTCATATAACCATTCCTTTCATTTTTTTATTTGGGTATTGAAATAAATATACAATAGCCATTTTCACTATTTATATTTATAATTCCATTTAAGGAATTTATTCTATAAATCATATTTTTTATTCCTATTCCATCATTATTAGAACTAATAATTTTACTACCATTATCTTTTATAATTAATTGATATAATGCAGGATGCTCACGTACAGATATAGTTACTTCAGTGGCATTAGAATGTTTAATTATGTTAGATATTGCTTCTTTTATTATGGATATAAAACAAATTTTATATTTTTTATCTAGATTACTTTTAATATCATAATTAAGTGAAATATCACAAAAACTAAAATCTTTAATAATAATGTTTATCTCAATATTTAAATCGACATATTCATCATGCATATTATGAATACTATTTCTTATATCATCCATACCTTGAGATAGTGTAGATTTTAATGTCTTAAGATTATTTAGTATAAATTCATCTTTGCACACTGACATTAAAGCACCTATTTGTATCATGGAACTAGATAATGCATGTCCAAGATTATCATGAATTTCACGTGCTATACGGTTTCTTTCGTTTAGCGTAGCTATATTTATTTCATAGTCTTGCTTTTCCATTAATTCTTTGTTCTTTTGTTCAAGATTTATGAAGAATTCTTTTGAGGAATCTCTTAGATAAATATACTCTTTTTTTGATTTCTGAGTTAGCATAGAATTATATTTCATAAGACAAACAATACCAATAAATGGAATAGTGAAAATTTGTAAATTCATTGATAGGTTTGGAAAGTTAATTACAAATGGTAATATAGCAAATAAAAGTATATATTTGAATTTTACAGCAAACATATCATAACATACTAAAGGAAGAAAGTATATAAAATCTTTATAAAATATACATAGAATAATATATGTAATGTATGTAAATATTTTAATAATATCTTTTTCAAAAATAGAAGATAAACTACTAAATATTATAGTTACTATTATAGGAACAACTATGTATATACTAGAGTTACTTTGTATGTATAAGGTACTACAAAAGAAAAATATAATTAACTTGTCAATTAACGTATTCATAAGTTTTACTCCTTTTATATTAATATTAACATAAATATTGGCACTTTTCAATATAACATGACAAATGTCATTATATATATGGAGAATTCTCACTTATATTTTATTAATTTATGTTATATAATTAAGTATAATGAAAAGGGAGGAACGCTGATATGGTTGTAAAAGTTGAAAAATTAGTAAAAAGATATGGTGACTTAATTGCACTAGATCATTTTAATTTAGAGGTAAAGGAAGGAGAAATATTTGGACTTTTAGGTCCAAATGGATCTGGAAAGACTACTGCAATTAATTGTATTTTATCATTACTAAAATATGATAAAGGTACAATTAAAGTTTTTGATAAGCCAATGGCTCCAGATGCATATGACATAAAAAAAGATATAGGGATTATTATGCAAAATGTAGCTGTGTTTGATGAACTAACAGTTTATGAAAATATAGATTACTTTTGTGGATTATATATTACAGATAAAGAGAAACGTAAAAAATTAGTTGATGAAGCAATAGATTTTGTTGCACTAAATGATTTTAGAAAATTTTATCCAAAAAAATTAAGCGGAGGATTATTACGTAGATTAAATATAGCATGTGGAATAGCACATAAACCTAAACTTATTATATTAGACGAGCCAACTGTTGCAGTTGATCCACAAAGTAGAAATAACATTTTAGAAGGAATACAAAAATTAAATAAACAAGGAGCTACGGTAATATATACTTCGCATTATATGGAAGAGGTAGAACAAATTTGTAGTAGAATAGCAATTATGGATAAAGGTAAAATTATTGCTACAGGTACAAAAGATGAACTTAAAGCAATGATTGAAATAGGAGAAAAAATATCCGTTGAAACATTTACTAAAGTGGAACATATTGTAAATGATATACAAAAAATGAATGGAATTAGTTCAGTAAATTATGAAAATGATTTACTAGTAATAAAGTCAAAAAGAGGAAGTAACAATTTAACTAATATATTGGATTATCTAAAAGAAAAAAATATTTCTTATGGTAGAATTTATTCGGAAC
>Ga0209123_1000926_pt1 | contig 32915 bp, 25 predicted proteins | sample BarGraIncu00431A_FD_184500 | JGI IMG/M metagenome (GOLD analysis project Ga0209123, IMG submission 184500) | Arctic peat soil microbial communities from Barrow, Alaska, USA - Barrow Graham LP Incubations 004-31A (SPAdes) (version 2) | ecosystem: Environmental > Terrestrial > Soil > Wetlands >... | reverse complement strand
ATTTTAGCAATAGTAGGATTCGTATACCCATTTTTAAGTGGAAATCAAGCTATTCTCTGTTTTTTAGTTGTTATTGCAAAAAGTTATACACAGATGTGGCATTTTAGATTGCCGTGAATAATTCAGGTAAAATAATATTTTTTTAGGAGTGGACTATGAACAGCACACTTTTTGATCTTTCAACGTACTTGAAAGACTTGGAATATCTCGTTAATATAGATAGCGGTTCCAGTTGCCCAGAGGGAACGACTCAGGTAGCCGAATTTTTTCACCAAAAATTTGTTGCTATGGAGTGGCAGGTTAGAACCCACAATTTTGATTCAGCTATTGGCCCCTGCCTAGAAATTGTCAATACAGACCAAAAACATTATGATGTCTTATTAATGGGACATATGGATACTGTATTTAAAACGGGCACAGTGGCGGAACGCCCCTTTACAGTGAAAGAGGATAAAGCCTTTGGCCCTGGGGTTAATGATATGAAAGCCGGTTTGCTTTCCATCTATTATGCCCTCAACACTTTGCAACATGAGAGAGAACTGAACCAAACAGCGGTCTGTATTGCTTTCAATAGTGATGAAGAATTAGGTTCAATATTTTCCCGCCCTTGGCTTGAGGAACTTTCAAAAAAGAGCCAATATGTTCTTGTCCTGGAAGCAGCCAGGTCCAATGGAAATCTGGTCAATCAGCGTAAGGGGATTGGAAGATATAAGATTGAACTTGCCGGGGTGGCTGCTCATTCCGGCGTTGACCCTGAAAAAGGTTGTAGTGCCATTCAAGAACTAGCCCACTGGATACTAGCACTGCATAATAAAACCAATTATGAGACTGGGACGACAGTAAATGTGGGTGTTATTTCGGGTGGAACGACAGTGAATGTGGTTCCTGACCAAGCTAAGGCCGAAGTAGATTTACGAATCTGTGATCTTGTCGAAGTAGAAGCCATTGAAAATGTCATGCATGAATTGGTTGCTCATCCTAGAACGTCAGGGGTTACAGCCAAAGTAATGGGCGGCATTACTCGTCCGCCCATGAACCCTTCAGAGAAAACTTTGCAACTCTGTAAAAAAGTAGAGATAATCGGTTGTGAACTGGGAATTGATATCGGCTGGGCTGCTACTGGCGGCGGGTCTGATGGTAGTTTTGCCGCCATTCTAGGTGTTCCCACAATTGATGGCTTAGGCCCAGTAGGCGGAGGTTCTCATGGAATCAGTGAATACATATTGATTAGTTCGATTGAACCGCGCTTTCAATTATTGCGACGGATTATTCAGGAGATAACGGCGAACTAGGAGACTTTTTGAAGTAGCAAGATATTTGATATTGCTTCACTTATTAGTTTTCAAATGACTTGAAACTTATAGAGCAAATTTTGAAACTGGAGGTTTAGTATGGACAGTAATCAAACTTTAAATGAGCAACTAACAGATAAGAAAAAAAGTTGGACAAAGACACTATTATATATAACATTAGCATTAATTTTAATCGGTAATATTGGTGCGTATATTGTCCAAACTGACGGTGGGAAGATTGATGTGACCGGCCTTAAAATCCCAACGGAAAACGGTCAGTGGCTTACGGCAGACTTGTTCAGGCCTGAAACGGCGACCGCAAAAAATCCGGCCCCGGTGGTTGTGATATGCCCAGGCTTTCAAAGAAGCAAAGAAACACTAAGTAGCTATGCCCTTGAGCTTGCCCGTAGGGGAATCGTAGTTATCGCCATTGACCCTTATAACCAAGGCGGTTCAAGCTCAACAGATGAACGACAGTCCGCCTCAAATGAAGGATATGGCACAATCCCGATGGTGGAATACATTTATGACACGCCTAATCTTAATTACATTGATAAAACGAGGATTGGTGCAACTGGATATTCTGCCGGCGGAAATGCAGTGCTAGCTTCCACATCTGTTTTTGGCGCGCGACAGGCAGCGGCTCTCAAAAAGGCCAAAGCTAAGGATTCTGATGGCGGAGTAACCGTTACACCTGCAGAACTGGCCTATGCCAAGTCTCAAAATAAAATAGCAGCAGTTTTTAATGGTGGTTTCGTAATGAATTTAACAGCTAAAAATCTGGCAACCGTCGACGCCAATGTGGGAATTGATTATGGTTTTTATGATGAGGGCGGCTACAGAAACGAAAATAAAAACGCTAATATGCGTAACGCACCAGAAGCACTACGGTTGGTAAATACCATTTTTCCAAAGGATAAACAGATTTCCGAAATAGAAATCGGGAAAATATATGGGGATTATACTAAAGGGACGATGCGGGTAGTGCACAATACCAAAATGATTCATCCCCTTATGCAGTATAGTTCTGAGCATCAGGCTAACTTAATTAATTTCTTTACGACTGCCTTTAATCTTCAGCCAGTCATTCCTTCCTCTAATCAGAATTGGATGATCAAGGAATTATTTACTCTTTTATCACTAATCGGTGCATTTTTGTTCCTCGTTCCATGCGCTACTTTGCTGCTCCGTCTTCCCGTGTTTAGCTCCTTGGTGCATCCTATTCCTCCGGCGCTGCCAATGCCTGATCGGAACGGGAAAATCAGATTTTGGGTCACTTTTGCCATCTCGGCCTGTATTGCCTGTTATCTGTTTGTACCTTGCGCTCGAGCTACAGCCACTTTTTTTCCAGCTGCGAGCAATTCTCTGCAAACTTGGTGGTTCCCTCAGCGCATTAATAACGCCGTACTCTTGTGGGCGGTGGCTAACGGCACCATTGGTATTATTGTGTTCTTTTTAACTTATAAACTGTTTGGTAAAAAACATGGCATTTCTCCTGAGATGTGGGGTATCAAGACCAATGGAAAAGAATTGTTTAAGACTCTCTGCTTGGCTCTTACCGTGTTTGCGGCTTTTTATGTCCTGCTTTTTACCTCTTATAGTATTTTTCACACCGACTTCAGATACGATTTTGTATCGGCCTCAGCTTCCTTCCCTGCAAAAATGTGGATTATTGCTCTGGAATATTTCCCGCTTTTCTTTATTTTTTATCTTAGCAATTCCATCAGGGTCAACAGTGGCAGTCGCTTTGAAGGCCAAAAGGAGTGGGTCAGCATGCTGATCATGGGTCTGGGCAACTCGGTTGGCCTCATGATGATTGTGGCAATCCAATATGTTACTTTGGCCTCTACTGGTACTGTTTTTTGGACAGATGAATGGCTCTACATTAATCTACTGTATGGAATTATCCCCATGATGTTCATTCTTCCCTACTTCAATCGCTACTTCTTTAGAATAACTGGTAAAGTTTACCTGGGACCAATGGTCACCTGCCTCATCTTCATTATGATGATGCTGACCAGCAATATCTGCTACATTCCCCTCCGCTAGGGTAACATATAGATTCACTGTAAAAATATTTGTATTTTTTTATCATATTTACGTGATAAATATGATAAAAAATAGAATTTTGTCCACATTTAAGGAATTGATCAATAAAAGATATCATCTTTATTGATTTTTGCACTGTAGAGGCGTTGGGTAGAAGGGAGGATTGTAGATACATTACTCATACGTGACTCTGCCTGTGAAAAGATAATGTCTGGGTTAGGATGATTTTTAAGGGAACATGGATACTTATGAACTCATCTCTGCCATCGGACAAGCTAGTTACAAAAGTTAAAAAATAAGGGGGATCATCATGAAAAAAAAGTTAGCACTCTCATTGGCCCTAATGTTTAGCCTAGGTATTACAGGTACGGCTTTTGCCGCTGCTGCGCCAGATATGGCGGCAGAACTTGCTAGCTTGAAAGCTCGTATGGTAGAGTTGGAAAAGAGTATGGCAATCGCCAAAGTTGCTAAGAAAGACAAACAAGAGAACAAACTTAGCTTTGATGGTAGCGATTTCCGTATTCGCTGGATAAAGGATGGTGCCGATGGCGGCGACAGTGCTCTTATGGAACGAATCCGTTTGAACATGAACTATAAAGTTAACGACGACATCACTTTTAATACCCGTTGGCGTGTACTGAATGAAAACGAATTGGGTACGGCCGGTTCTTCCGGAATATCGCCAGCTATTCAAGGTAAAGATAGCTATTTTGTCTCCGATGCCAATATGGCCATAAAAAATGTCCTTGGTAGCACGATGACCATGGGCCGTTTTAGCCAGACTTTCGGTGCTACAGGCTACTGGAACTCCACTACCATCGGTTTGATTGACGGGGTTAAATTCGACACTAAGATTGATAAAGTGAAATTGACCGCTGGTTATGCTAACTTCGGGGCCTTTGCCAATCCAACAGCTAAATTTACTACAACTGCAACAACTGTAGGAACAAAAACAACATACACTACAATTGAAACTAATACTGCCAAACCTAAACTAGAAGATGCTTTATTTTTGAATGCAAGTTATCCTATCAGTAAAGACACTACTGTTAACGTCATGTGGGTTAAAGAAAAAAGCGGTGCTGATAGCGATTTCAATGTCGCAGGCATTGGTGTGAATACCAAGCTTGCCGATGATTGGAAATTCGTTGGTGACTATACTAAGAACTATGGACAGCCCAATGATCCATCTGGTTATTACCTAAGCCTGCGCTGGAAAGGTGGCAATGATGATATTGCTGGCTCCTACGGTATGAGACTTGATTATCGTAATATTCAAAATGGTAACATGTTCTCAACCTCAGGTACTAGCTCGAACATCCCTACACAAGGCTTTAAGGGACCTGCAATCAGCGCCCAATATGCGATAGCCAAAAACGTCATGCTGGAAGGCTACCAGACGTTCAATACTAAAGATGCAGGTACTGGAGTAGATCTTCCAAACTATAGTCGGATGCAAGTAATCGTAGGTTTCTAATTGGGTCTAAAATCCGCATCTTTCGGGATGCGGGTTTTTATATACGAGAGAGAAGAATCAAATACTAACATTAGAATGCTCGTGTCAAAAGTCTGTCATACTTTTAGTTGCAATATCACACGAAGCTGCAAGAGATGGAATCTAGATGTAATTATAATTGTTGATTAGGGGGGCTTTAATTTGAAGAATATAAGTTTTAGGTGGTACATGCTTTTCATTCTCAGCTTTTTTATTTTTAATGCAACAATTGGCTGTGCAAATCCACAGAACATTAATCAATTAAGTAGTGGGGCAGGAATGTTTACCATGCTCGAAACTACAGGCGTGATTCAGGAGGATCTTCGGGTTTTTTATTATCGTCCCGCAGGCTGGACACCAGACAAAGAAATTGTAATTGTTTTGCATGGCGTACAACGCAACGCTGAACAGTATCGTGACGAATGGAAGAAGTATGCAGATGAGTATAACTTACTTATGGTTTGCCCTGATTTTTCAGAAAAAAAATATCCTGGAGTCGGTTACTATAATGTAGGTAATGTGATGAATACTGACAATGAGAGTGGAAAGCTGCAACCCCGTGAAAAATGGATATTCTCGGTAATCGATCGGGTATTTAGTGAAGTGCATGTTCGATCTGGTGCAACAACCGATACTTTCACTCTATTTGGCCATTCAGCAGGGGCACAATTCGTGCACCGATACCTGCTTTTCTCGACTGAATCAAAGGCGAAAAAAATAATTTCAGCAAATGCTGGCTGGTATACCATGCCCGAGAGGGACATTGCTTTTCCTTATGGACTCAAAAATGTACCAATGACTGATGAGAATTTGGCACAGGAATTTTCTAAAGTTGTGATTATTTTGTTAGGTGAGAGCGATACCAGGACCGGGGGAGTTCTCAGGCATACTTCTCTGGCGGACAAGCAAGGTAGCAATCGTTTTGAACGTGGAAATAATTTCTTTGAGAGGTCGAAAGATAAGGCAGAAGCCTTGGGCGTACCTTTTAATTGGCAACTCATTACTGTACCTGGAGTGGGTCACAGCGACGTTGGAATGGCAGCAGCTGCTGCAAAATTGATTGCAGGCGGAGAATGATAGCTGTATTATTTTCATTATCCACTGTAATGCCACTTAGCTCAATATCCAATTCCAGACGATCGCCATTTTAAATGTTTAGTTCAACCCAGATAGCGACCTATAAATCATAAAAGATTATAGGTCGCTATCTATTATCGTTCTATAGTTTTCGTATTATTCTACAAACTTTGACGATAGATTTCTTTAATTTCAGCAATGGTTGGAACCCGAGGATTATTTTCTACAGGCAGGTTCATTGTTTTTAACGCATTAGCTGTTAGCCAGTCTAGTTTTTCCTCTGTAATCCCAAAATCTCCTAGTGTAGGAGTCATATTTAACCTTGCTAACAGTCTGCTTACACATTCAATACTTTTAGCGGCCGCTTCTTCAATCGACAGTCCATCAATATTCTCGCCCATTGTTTTAGCAATCATTGCAAACTTTTGCGGTGCAGCTAAGTAGGTGAACTTCATGATAGGGATGTATAATGCAGCCAATCCTTCACTATGAGTTACATTAAATAATCCACTGACTGGATGTTCTAAGGCGTGTGGTAAGGTAACGCCGCCTGCATCAATAGCCATACCGCCAAGGGTATTTGCCAAAGCCACCTTTTCCCATGCTTCTATATTACTAGCATCTTCATACACCTTAGGCAAATTTTCAGTGATGAGAGCAATCGTCTGTAGTGACATCATTTCCGTCATTGGATTGCTCTTTTTTGAAATGTAGGACTCGATGGCATGAAATAATGCATCCAGGCCTGGCCCGGCAATTGAACGTTTGGGTAAGGTCAATAATAATTCTGGATCTACAATAGAAGCTTTCGCGTATAAAAACGGAGATTTTAAACTTTTTTTATCATTATTTTCAGGATTAGTGAGTACTCCCATGTTATTACCTTCGCTACCTGTACCTGCTGTGGTTGTGATGAGTATTAGTGGCAGGGCTCCTATCCCTGGCTTTCCATAAATGTAGTCAGAAACGTCCCCTTCATTGACGGCCATAAAGGCAATGGCCTTTGCGGCATCCATGGCGCTACCACCACCGAGCCCAATAACTACATCACACTTTTCCCTTTTGGCAAGAGCAGCTCCTTCATGGGCCATTGTTGTTAGGGGATTGGCCGTAATTTTGTCGAAGACTACACATTCCAGGCCCTCGCTCTTAATATAATCAATGACCTTCTGCAAAAGGCCGGAACGCCCTGAACTTCCAGACGTTACAATGAATGCTTTGGTACCATATTGCTTCGTCACGTTACCAACCATGGCAAGTTTGCCACTGCCAAAAATCAAGCGTACAGGATTGTGGAAATCAAATTTAATCATTGAGATTCCTCCTTATATGTAGGTATACTTTACCTTTATATATTAGTCACTTATTCAACATTTACCTTCAAATTATATACTATTTTCATATTTAAATAATTATGCATAACATTTAGTTCGTGACGGAGTTGTGGACAAAATGAATGGGAATGCCTCATAAGGCTAAAAAAAGGGCGCAGGAGGATAGAGGAAAGAGGAAAGAGTGACAGGTAAGGAGAATTGATAAGCATGTAGTAAAAAATAAAATATTTAATGAGAGCAATATTGTAAAAAATGGGAAACCTATAGAAGAAAGAATAATATTGTGCGGTGAAAAGGATGTATTGTGATTTTTGCGGTAATAAATTTTCTTATAACGTTAGATATTGCAGTCAGTGTGGTCGCCCACTGAAGGACCGTTCGGGAGATACTCAGCCAATACCTGTTATTGATGAAACAATTTTGCGTAATACTAAACTACAGGCACTTGGTTCAGCACCCTGGTATACATTAAATTTCAGAAAGAGGACGCCCACTAATCGGTCGAAAGTGTGGAGAGCGCTGTATTATCTAGCTTCAGTAGCAATCATTGCGGGATTGATATATATATTAGCAATATTTAAAACGGTTAAGGAATATCAAATATTAACATCAATACTGGGTGGTTTATGGGCCATCTATATTTGGCGGCAACGTTAAATTATCAACGATACTATTATACTCCTTATGTAGATGGCTTTCTGAATTTTAATATTCCCTGCGAAAAAGTAGCTGATATGATGCAGAGAACACAGAAAGGAGCTTTAATAAGGGATACGTTAGCATTTTTCTTTACAAGTATTTGGCTGAAAATACTGAAAATGTTTGCAAAATAGGCATAAAAAGACTAAAATCTCTATGTAGTGTATGGCAAACCCAATCTTTACTAACAATATATTGGTGGAGTTTATCGTTGTTGGCGTCTTAAGAAGGGGGATTTATGGAGCAGTTATTTCAAATGGTGATTGATCTTATTGATATATGGGGTTACCCTGGAATTCTGATCGCGATGGCGCTGGAAAGTGCCAATATACCCATTCCCAGTGAACTCATTTTTGGTTTTGCTGGTTATCTTGTTTTTCTCGGGAGATTGGATTTTAATGGGGCCATTATTGCTGGGGTAGCAGGTGGCTTAATTGGCTCTGTCATTTCTTATTTAGTCGGTTATTATGGTGGACCTACCTTTGTTGCGCGGTATGGACGGTATATATTTTTATCTGCGAAGCATGTAGCTACGGCCCAGAAGTGGTTTGATCGTTATGGCTTAGTAACAGTATTCGTGGCAAGATTGTTGCCCGTTGTACGCACGTTTATCTCTTTGCCTGCCGGGTTTGCCAAAGTTAACTTTGGTAAATTTGTTGCATATACCATTTTAGGGTCGGTACCTTGGACGATTGCTCTTGTTTATGTAGGAGTGTTACTTGGGGAAAACTGGCCTAAAATGCGTACGATCGGTCATGAGGCCAGTTTAGTTGTGGCGGGTGGGCTGTTTATTGTGGCGATTTATTATATAATAAGAAAGCGATCTACTCCTTGAAGAGGAATGGATTTGCAATAATATAAAGTAGTTTTAGCAAATTTAGTGAATAATAACATCATATTATGAAGCGAAGGATATAGAAAATGACGGAATCAAGAGGACAAATACCAGCAATTAAAAAACATAGTAATTCCTTTCTAAAAGGTACATTGATCTTAACGGTGGGTGGAATTGTTGTAAAGGTGATTGGTTTTTTAAACTGGATTATCTTGTCACGGGTGTTGGGGGGGGAAGGAATTGGTTTATATCAAATGGCCTTTCCTATTTATCTTTTGGCACTGAGCGTATCTTCCGCCGGTATCCCCATAGCTATTTCTATTATTACTGCTGAAAAGTTAGCAATTAATGATTTTAGGGGGGCTAATCGCGTTTTCCACATTTCATTAACGGTATTGACGATCACAGGTTTATTTTTTAGCTTATTATTATATTTTGGTGCTGAATTGTTAATTAAATACCAATTCATTCATGATTCGAGAGCTTATTACGCCCTACTCGCCTTAGCACCGGCCGTGTTTTTTGTTACCATTTTATCTAGCTTCCGGGGTTATTTACAAGGCTGCCAAATCATGACGCCGACAGCTGTATCACAAATTGTTGAACAGTTAGTTAGGGTTATTACAATGCTAATTTTTGCCAGTTGGTTATTGCCAAAAGGGTTAGAGTATGCGGCAGGTGGAGCCAGTCTTGGTGCTGCTCCTGGGGCCTTGGCGGGTCTTTTGGTGCTTATCTATTACTATTGGCGTTTGAATAAGGACTCTAAACAAAAAATGGAAGCGCAAATTCAAATAGAACCAAAAGAATCCAGTCTTCATATTATTAAACGGATTGCCAAGTTGGCTCTGCCTGTGTCCCTATCAAGTCTTATGCTACCAATCGTGGCCAATTTAGATCTGTTTATTGTGCCAGCCCGATTAGAGGTAGCAGGGTATACAGTGGAACAAGCTACAGAATTATTTGGTTATTTGACAGGGATGGCTGTGCCGCTACTGAATTTATCAACCATCTTAACGGCCGCATTATGTATCAGTTTGGTACCAGCCATCTCTGAATCTTTTGCACTAAATGATAAAAAACGGATTTATGAGCAAACGGCCTCAGCGATGCGGATTTCAAATTTAGTGACGATTCCTGGCTTTGTAGTTTTATGGCTATTGGCTGAACCTATTTCTCAATTGGTTTACAATGCACCTGAGGCTAGCCATTCCATTAGTATTATATCAGTAGGAATTTTTCTCTTAGGTATACACCAAGTAACGACAGGAGTACTACAAGGTATGGGGCACACATCCATTCCAGTCATTAATATGGGTATTGCCGTTGTGTTTAAAGTAATTTTGAATTGGCTGCTTACGGCTATGCCCACATTAGGAATAAAAGGGGCATCATGGGCAACGGTGGCTGATATTGGTATAGCAGCAATTTTGAATATGTATTTTGTAAATCGTTATGTGGGATTTTCCATGGATAGTAAAAGCTTAGTAAAGTCCGTTGTGGCGGCAGCTGCCATGGGGGGCGTAATCTATATAATCTATGATGTGATTATGCTGGAAACGGCTAGCAATGTTTTGGCTACGGTGACAGGAATATTCTTTGGTGGTATCGTATATGGTGCAGTACTGTTGATGGTAGGTGGTGTTAGTGAGGGGGATGTCAAACAGATGCCGTTAATTGGTACACGTTTGGCCCCGATATTACGTAGACTGGGCTTATTTAAGACCGTTTAATAGGTAATATGGACCTTTTCCGATGCTTATGGATGGTTGCAATTGCGGTAGGTAAAATATATAATGTAGTAAAAGTTGAGTTGTCCTAAGTACGGATTAGAAACAGGTAGCTTGTTTATTGTTGAATCAGAAAGGATGGTACTTTCTTGACTCCAAGTAAAAACGACTAAAGGCTTTTGCCTATGTCTGAAGACTTGGCCTACGCCAAGTCTTTTCTTATGTCTGAGCTTTTTAATTTGACTAAAAATTAGAAATAATAGGAAAAAAATATAGTCAAGACTAGTAAAAAAATAATAATATGATATAATTACTTACAAAGAATCATTATCCACTTGCTGGTACTGATATTATCTTTTGGTTATAGTTAGTTAATGGGATTTTTATAAAATATGATGTACGGGGTGGTAATTATGAGCAATTTCCAAGTGATTAAGCGTGATGGTCGTGAGGTTGAACTTAAGGTTGAAAAAATTTATGCAGCAATAAAAAAAGCATATACCGAAAACTTTGATGGCGTCGTAGAAGAAGAAAAATTGCAGGCATTGTCAGATAGGGTATTTAAATGTATTGAGGCTAAGTGTGTTCATAGTGTGTCAGTAGAGGACATACAAGATATTGTCGAAGATGTATTACTACAATCGAATGAAGTGGCTGTGGCTAAAAAGTATATTGCCTATCGGGCTAAGCGCACTCAAGTACGTGAAGGCAACATGAGACTGATGATGGATTACAAAGACATTACCTTTAAAGATGCTGAGCAAGTTGACGGCAAACGAGATAATGCCAATGTGGATGGCAATTCAGCCATGGGAACAATGCTTCAATATGGCGTAACAGGGTCAAAGCAATTCGCTATTCACCATATTTTAAAACCTGAGCACGCCAAAGCCCACCAGTCTGGTAGCATTCATATTCATGATATGGATTTTGAAGCCATTGGTACCTTGACCTGTTGTCAGATTGATATTAAGAAATTATTTAAAAATGGCTTTTCCACAGGTCATGGACATTTGCGGGAACCACAGGATATTATGAGTTATGCAGCGTTGGCGGCGATTGCTATCCAAAGTAATCAAAATGACCAGCACGGTGGGCAATCCGTTCCTAATTTTGATTATGGTCTTGCTGCTGGGGTAGCTAAAACTTTTGTTAAATTATATTCAGAAAATATGAGAAAAATTTTGACGATTGATTTTGAAGAAACAGCGGAAGTGACGATTGATAAGATTGTTGCCGATACAGTATTTGTTTATAGTGAAGAATCTTCCGATTATCCACGTATTGGTGAGCAAGAGTATGAGGCTTATCATGTTAATGAAGGCTTACGTTTAAAGGCAGCCTTAGAACAAGGGGAAATTACTGTAACGGATGATGAGGTTAATAAGATTCAAGAATTTACCTACCGTTTTGCTAAAAAAGAAACAGTGAAGAAAACATATCAGGCTATGGAAGGATTTTTACATAACCTTAATACTATGCATTCTCGGGCAGGGGCCCAAGTGCCTTTCAGTAGTATTAATTTTGGTACCGATACAACTCCAGAAGGCCGCTTGGTCGTTGAGCAGTTTTTGTTATCCGTAGAAGCAGGCCTAGGTAATGGCGAGACAGCTATTTTCCCCATTAGTATTTTTAAAGTCAAAGAAGGTATTAATTATAATCCAGAAGATCCTAATTATGATTTATTTAAACTATCTTGTCGTGTATCGGCGAAACGATTATTTCCAAACTTTGTTTTTATTGATGCCCCCTTTAATTTGCAGTATTATAAACCTGGTCGCCCAGAAACTGAAATTGCGACCATGGGTTGTAGAACAAGGGTAATTGGTTCGGTTTTTCCCGAATCAGATGGCATTGTGTTTGGTCGAGGTAATATTTCGTTTACTAGTATTAACTTGCCAAGAATTGGTATTAAACATGGTATTGCCCTGGGCGAAAGACAGCAGCCTGACATCGAGGGCTTTTATGCAGAACTTGATGAGATCATTGAATTGGCCATTCAACAACTATTAGAGCGTTTTGAGATTCAGAAACGCAAAAAAGTTAAAAATTTCCCATTTTTGATGGGGCAAAAAATTTGGATTGATTCCGATAAATTGGCTTGGGAAGACACCCTTGAAGATGTTATTAAACATGGTACGTTATCCATCGGATTTATAGGTTTGGCTGAAACTCTAACAGCTTTGTTTGGTAAACATCATGGTGAGTCTGAAGCAACCCAAAAAGCAGGCCTGAGCATCATTGGACATATGAGGAAACGTATGGATGAGGCGGTCGTTAAGAATCAGCTGAACTTTTCCCTCATTGCTACTCCGGCTGAAGGTTTGTCAGGGCGATTCGTAAAAATTGACTGTAAACAATATGGTAAAATAGACGGTGTAACTGACCGGGAGTATTACACGAATGGTTTCCACATCCCCGTATATTATATGATTACTGCCGCCCGGAAAATTGAACTGGAAGCTCCTTATCATGCTCTAACCAATGCCGGACATATTACTTATATTGAACTAGATGGAGACCTAGCTAAAAATATTGATGCTTTTGAAATGGTTGTACGTAAAATGAAGGAATGCGGTATTGGTTATGGGTCGATTAATCATCCTGTTGACCATGATCCCATGTGTGGTTTTACCGGCGTAATTGGTGATAATTGCCCTAAATGTGGACGTTTGGAAGGTGACACGGGTATGAATTTTGAACGTATCCGCCGTATTACTGGTTATCTAGTGGGAACAATGGACAAATGGAATGATGGTAAACGAGCTGAAGAAAAAGATCGAGTTAAACATGGTGTTAGAATCTGATCGATGTTAAAGGAAAAAACTCCTGCACAGCTGAAATGCTTTGCAGGAGTTTTATTAAGAGGGGTAGTGGAATGAAAATTCGTTTGTCTTCGCCAATTACTACAGATTCAGTTGTTGATGGACGTGGCCTTAGAACAGTGATTTGGTGCCAGGGTTGTCCTCACGACTGCGCGGGGTGCCATAATGCTGATACTCATGATTTCGCAGGTGGCTTTGAGCAGGATGTTAATGAGCTGGTACAAGAAATTATAGCAGTACAGATGCAATCAGGGGTGACCTTTTCCGGAGGAGACCCCATGATGCAGGCCGCGAGTTGTGCTGCGATTGCCAGTAAACTGAAAGAGCATGGCACTAATATTTGGTGTTATACTGGATTTACTTTTGAAGAATTACTGAATAAACCTGATGCTCAACAGTTTTTGCAGTATATTGATGTGCTGGTTGATGGCAAATTTGAACTTTCACAAAAAAGTTATGAGTTAATGTTTAAAGGCTCAGCCAATCAACGTATCATTGATGTACCAGTCAGCTTACAGCACAATAAGGTTGTATTATATCGGTTTGGATAAGTGTATAAAAATACTTGACCTTTTAGCGTGGGCATGATATAATATTAGAAGATCAATAAAGATTACTCTAAGTCGTTATGTTGGATGACTTATATTTATACTATAGAACACAAAAGCTACCTAGTATGTCGCAGTAAAGTGTCTCTGCGATGATTTAAGAGGTTGATTGTAGGCAAAGGACTGGTTGATCCTAGCTCTCTATATCCTATAAAGTAGTAGTAATGTTGATTAAGTACATAGTGGTTATGAAATGCAAAGTTGCGTTGTATATGATTACTGCTATACATTATAGGTTATTAGGGGGATTAAAAATGAATATTGAAGAGCGTATTTATCATCTTTGTGAAAAGTTGATGGGATTAGGTTATTACCGTTTTCAAGTAAAAAGCATTATGCAATCTGTTATGGGAAATAATGATGTAGATAATGCAAGTGGTGATCAACAGCTCAAAATAGTCAACGTATTAGAAAACTATGAAAAGTTAGCTAATGATTATTTTTTTGCATATAGTAAATAAGTAAATAAAGAGCCTACTAGGCTCTTTATTTCTGTTAATAGATAAGTATGATTTACCATTTATAAAAAGGAAGGCTGATGAAAACATGATTAGTACAAGTGGTTTGACACTGCGTTATGGAAAACGGGCATTATTTGAGGATGTTAATATAAAGTTTACACCAGGTAATTGCTATGGTTTAATTGGTGCCAATGGCACCGGAAAGTCCACCTTTCTGAAAATTTTATCTGGAGATGTTGAACAAAATTCTGGTGAGGTTTTCATTACAGCCGGTGAAAGACTGGCTGTTTTAAAGCAGGATCATTATGAGTTTGATGAAATTGAGGTTCTGAAAACAGTCGTTATGGGACATGCCAGGTTGTATGAGATTATGGAAGCAAAAGAAGTATTATATGCGAAAGCTGATTTTACAGATGAAGATGGCTTAAAAGTAGGCGAGCTGGAGGGCGAATTTGCTGACCTTAACGGTTGGGATGCTGAGACTGAGGCTTCGAGGATGCTTATGGGCCTAGGGATTGGCGAGGAATTTCATACTAAGTTAATGAAAGATTTAGACGGTAATGCAAAGGTAAGAGTGTTACTTGCCCAAGCTATATTTGGTAGCCCAGATATTTTGCTGCTGGATGAACCGACAAATCATCTTGATGTAGAGTCAATTGCTTGGCTAGAAGAGTTTCTCTATAATTTTAATAATACAGTGATTGTTGTATCCCATGATCGGCATTTTTTGAATAAAGTTTGTACGCATATCGCTGATATCGATTTTAGTAATATTACATTATTTGTTGGTAACTATGACTTTTGGCAGCAGTCTAGTGAAATGGCCCTGCGAATGGCTAAAGAAGCCAATAAGAAAACAGATGAGAAGATGAAAGAACTCCAAAGCTTTATTCAGCGTTTTAGTGCCAACGCTTCGAAGTCTAAGCAAGCAACATCACGTAAAAAACAGTTGGATAAATTAACATTAGCAGATATAAAACCTTCCTCTCGTAAATATCCATACATTGCTTTTAAGCCTGATCGTGAAGCGGGGGATCAACTACTAACTGTTGAAAATCTATGTAAAACCATTGATGGTGAGCTAGTACTTAATAATGTTAGTTTTGTCGTGACGAAAGCCGATAAAATAGCTTTTGCAGGTCCAAATAGTATTGCAAAAACTACACTGTTTAAAATTTTGATGGGCGAGATGGAAGCTGACAGTGGTGAATTCAAATGGGGTACGACCACCACACAAGCCTATTTCCCGAAAGATAATGCTCAGTATTTTGAGAGTAACTTAAATCTTGTGGACTGGCTTCGGCAGTTTTCTCGGGATCCGGATGAGACTTTTGTTCGAGGATTTTTGGGTCGCATGTTGTTCTCTGGTGAGGAAAGTCAAAAAGAAGCCAATGTGCTGTCTGGTGGCGAAAAAGTACGGTGTATGCTTTCTAAGATGATGCTCAGCGGTGCTAATGTATTATTGCTTGATGAGCCAACAAATCATTTAGATTTGGAAACAATTACTTCTCTTAATAATGGTTTGATTAGTTTTGAAGGAACCATGTTATTTGTGGCTCATGACCATGAGTTTGTACAAACCATTGCCAATCGGATTATTGAGATTACCACCGATGGCATTGTGGATAAACGTATGACCTATGATGAATACTTAGAAAGTAAACAATCGGTCTAAAATAGAGGGGGACAGTCTACATGTAGACTGTCTCCTTTTTTGCTCTATCAGAAATTAAATATCTCGGTAATGACCTGTTTCGCCGTTTTCGTGTGTTCAGGTGTTACTACAGCTTGAGGTTGTTCCGTGAATTGATCTCGGGCCAGATACTCCTCGATAATTTTAATGATATTTTCCTTGGAGAGTAGATCCTTATTGTTGATGTCGCTATTAATTAATTGCCGAATATAAAAACTTTTATTACCCTTGGACATTAATTCACAGCGACGATATTCTTCGTCAGTCAACCGTACCGTTATGACTTTGTTGCAGTTCCGCATTTTAAATACCCTCTAGCATTGGCGATTTGGCTATCTGGTACTAAATCGCAATTAATGCGTTCTCTAATGTATTTATGCAGCAAAATACCGCCGCCGCCACCAATGAAGATTTTATCAAAATCTTTAAATTGCCACCAGGTGGAAAGGTTATCGATGATCTCATTGGCAAGCCGCCGATATTCTGCTTCTGTTTGCCGGGGCAATTTGTGTAAGTAGTCTCTGATTTGGTGAGGCAGGCAGGATATACCTAATTCTTGCTGAATCACTGGTAACATCCGTAAATGAGCCTTATGCATACCGGTATCCATACTGTTTGTTTTTTCGTTGACATACCGCATTTTGTCCATCATTACAAAATCCAAGGTTTTTTCACCGATGTCAACAATGCCAATACGTTGATCGGCGATGGTAGATATGACTTTGCCATCATCGCTGAGCAACATATCGAAATATGCTGCGCCACCTTGAGGAAAGACCATTACCTCAGTGATTTCAATAGTATATTGATTGTCGGATAACTTAATTTTATAAGTACCTTTTAACTGTTGCATCTGATCTTTGCGATGAAAATCCGAGACGGGTAGTCCTAGCACGATAGGGCCGGAATAGTTTTCCTTCGCCGATAGGGCGATAGCTGTCAGCAGACAAACTTTATGCCTGATGATATTGTCGCGATCAAAGGTACCAGTACCGCCTTCCAGTTCGGCTAAACGGCCGACAAAGTAGTTTTTACCATCGAGTTCGAGTTCCAAGTTATCTAGTTCAGCACCTTGCATTTTTAATTGACGTTTACCCTGTTCGCTAAAAACACTAGAAAATACCACATTACCTGGGAATGCCTTAGTAAAACCAAAACCAATATCTACACCAATCATCATCTATACCTCCTGTATTACTTGTCCTATATACATTCTGTAAATAAATGGGAATTCCTGCTCGTGAAAAAATAAATTCAATTATTTGGAAATTGAATGCTGTTTATTCATACATATATGCTATAATCAAGATAAAAACAGCTAGGTATTGTGCTAAGCCTAGTTACCCTTACTTGGAATTAAGAAAATGTATATTTTCTGATTCGATAAAATAGAAGAAATATGGAAAGAATGTAGTGTGTAATCTAGAATTGTGACGAGGTTAACTTATAGAGTGGAGGTTATTTTATGATAGAATATGATGTGTTAATTCAAAAATTTCATGACTATTTTACGCGGGATGGGAATGAGTGTATCAGTCTAGGTATCAATAAACATTTAGATGATTTACCTGACCCTAGTGTGGAGAGTGCGCAATTAACAGTAACAGATGGAGAAAAACTATTAACGGAGCTCCGTAGTTTTCCCTTGGGCGTATTGAAATTTGATGAAATACTTGATTTAGACTTAGCTAAACTAGGGCTAGAATTTGAAATATATAGTAATACTTATACTTTTAATGGAAAAACTGAACTACAGCAGAAACCAACAGCAGGTCATGATATCAGTGATGGTATATTTCTCATGTTTATTAATGATCCTCGGCCAGCCTGGGAAAGGCTTAGTAATATTACAGCTCGTCTGGAAAAAGTTCCTGAGTACTTGAAAAAGTTAATGAACAGACTGGATACACCAGTCAAGCGTTGGGTTGATATGGACATAGAAAAGGTAGCACACCTGCCAGAGCTCTTTAACACTATTTATAATTGGGCCCAGGAAGAAAAATACCCACAGCTAGGGAGACTGGAAGTAGCCCACAAGCAAGCTGAATTGGCGTTGAGAAACTATAGCTTAGAGCTGGGAGCTATGAAAACAACAACCAATCTATTTATTGGTCGCGAACAGGCCAATAAGCTGATAAAATTACGGGGTATTCATCAATCATTAAATGAATTGCATGTCATGGCAACAGAATTTTTGCAAGATGTTGCTCAGGAAATAGCAGAACTACATATAAAACTCGTCGATAAATATCAGTTGGTCCCTAGCACTAGTGTTGAAGAACTACAAAACTTCTTGAATAAGCAGTATCGGGTGAAGATGGAGAATACGGGTAATCTATCGGATGTGATTATCCGCTATGCACAGGAAAGGGATAAGATTCTGAGCTATATTCAAGAGAAAAACTTATTTCCTATCTTTACGGGACAAGAAATGCTAATTATGCAGACACCTGCTTTTATGGCTCCCTCGATTCCTGCGGGTGCGATGGTTTCCCCACCGCCCTTTAGAACAGGTGTAAAGACAAGTATTGTTTACTTAACATTAAGTGAGGAATTACTTGATGAACATACCGAGCTTTCCATTCCTTCCATGATGATTCATGAGGGCATTCCAGGACATCATTTACAGCTAGCAACAGCTTGTAATCACCCATCCGTTGTGCGCAGGCATTGTAATGCTATGGAACACGCCGAAGGCTGGACGACAATGTTAGAGGATTATATGCTCGATATTGGATATATGGGCCATTACACAGATGAAGCGCGTTTTACGGCAAAACGTGATATTGCCAGAATTGGTGCCCGCGTAGCCATTGATTTATATTTCATGACAGGTGATAAAAAATATCTGGACGTGGGTATCGATATTGATTTATCAGCCGACGACCCTTTCATCAATGCGGGTAAGTTATTGCAAAAAGTCACCGGTTTTGGTGCTGGCAGAGTTCAGGCAGAATTAAACTGGTATTCACAGGAACGGTCATATCCACTTTGCTACCTTGTGGGGAATAAGTTGGTGTGGGAACTGAAAAGAGATATGGCTAAAGCCCAGAAAAGTCAACTTGAGGGGCTAGAGTTGGATAAGATTTTTCATAAAATATATTTAGAATCTGGCAATATGCCACTGACGTTTTTACGGCGGATATTTGAACATAAAAAGTTATTATAGTGAAAATCGGGTCTGAATCCGTTTTTATGAAATGGGTTCAGACCCATTTATTTTAAAATCAGAAAGTTTTACATAAAAAAGCAATACAATATCGACCAGCAGGATAATCTTAATTAACAGAGAATCTAAATAAATATCTCTGCTTAACATGCAGTGGCTTATAGAAAGGTGGAATATAATGAAACTCCTAGTTGTTGATGATGATAAAATTGTGCTGGATATTCTGTCGTCCATGATCAAAGAGTGGGGTTATGAGGTTATGCTTGCGGCGAATGGTGAGGAAGCATGGAAGTTGTTAAAAAATATTCATGAACCCATTATCTTACTCGTCGATTGGATGATGGCTGGTCTGGATGGTGTTGCTTTTTGCAAAAGGGTAAAAAATAGTGAAAAGGCTACCAACACCCATGTCATTATGCTAACTGCCAAGCGTGAGATAGAGGATGTGGTTGCCGGCTTTGGTGCCGGAGCTGACGATTTTTTGAGTAAGCCAGTGGATCCTAGGGAACTGAGTAGTCGGCTGTCTGTTGGCAGACGTATTTTAAAATACAAGTATGATTTGGAACAAAGAAATTCAGTATTACAAGCTACGACAAAAATTATGGAGAATATTATGAAAGAATTAAATGTGGCCAATGATAAGCTACGTATTCTTTCTATGGTAGATGAGTTGACTGGTGTACCCAATCGCCGCAGTATGGAAGATTATTTGGAGAGGGAGTGGGGGTATGCCATGCGTAATAGCGAGTCATTAACATTGATAATGGTTGATGTTGATTTTTTTAAACTTTATAATGATACATATGGTCATCAGGCTGGTGATGAGTGCTTGCGCAAGGTTGCCAGTGTCTTACATGATACGATCACCCGTAGCGGCGATCTTGTGGCCCGGTACGGTGGTGAAGAATTTTTAGTAGCCCTCAGAAATACAGATACATTGGGCGGACGACAAGTTGGGGAATGTTTGCGACAAAGAGTGGAGGAGCTTAAGATTCCTCATTCAGCCTCGGAAATTGCACCCCATGTAACGATTAGTTTGGGTGTTGCAACAATAATCCCAGAACGTGGTAACACCTATAATGAATTAATTGACAAGGCAGATCAAGTTATGTACCAGGCTAAGAATAGTGGGCGCAATCGGTGGGTAGTCGTGTAGGCATAATGGTTTTTAGTTAGGATGAGGTGTTTAAGGTGTTAGATGAAGAAAAGCTTATGCAAGAGTTTGCTATTGAAGGCCAATCTCACGTTGAAAAAATAGAAGCTACTCTGCTAGAAATCGAGGCAGGTCAGCAAGGTTCTAGTCTGATTAATGTACTCTTCCGGTCTGCCCATAGTATTAAGGGGACAGCGGGATTTTTTGGTCTGCACAAAATCGTTGAGTTATCACATAGTATGGAGAATTTATTAAGTAAAGTACGTAGTAATGAAATGATTATTGATTCTAAGATGATTGATGTGTTATTGAAAGCAAATGACAAACTAGGTGTTATGTTTGAAAAAATTGCAAACAGTGAACAGGTAGATAGCACTTTCCATATCCAGGCATTAGCCCGGTTTGGCTCAGTGAGTCAACATAAACACAATACGGATCATATGGATTCGTTAAAGATAGCGAGGACTGAATCATTACAGGATAAAATACTAAAAAGTAGTAGTAGTGAAAAATATAAAACAGTGATCGTAGATTTACTAAAGCGAGGTCATAAATTATATAAAGTATCTTTTCAAATCAATAAGGATATAGCCGATCAAGACTCTATTCAGACCAATATTTCTAAAAAAATCAACTCTGTTGGCCATATGATAAGTTGTTATAGGGATCAGATCTACGATTCTAAATGGCCTGAAGCTACTGGGGAATTTCAGATGGTATTTTTATTCAGCACAGTGTTAGAGAAGAAACTGGCCATTATGAGCCTGGATGTTCGGGATGCAGGCCTGATTCAGTTGGATGATACTCTAGATGAAACGGAATTGTTTAAAATATTATTGGATGGAGAGCGAGGACAAGGGCAGCAGTTACAAGGAGAACCATTAGTTGCTAGCAAAGAGGCAGAGGTTTCTGAGCAAAGTGGCAAAAATAATACGCATAATGGCAAAGAAGAGGAGCGAATTCGTGTAAATCTGGGACTATTAGACACTCTGGTTGATTTATCTGGAGAAATGGTATTGGCACGGAACCAATTAGTACGAATTCTCGATCCCCATGTGGATAAGATACCAGGAATTGCTGCGGTGTTACACAACATTGACGATATGACGACTCAAATGCAACAAAAAATCATGCGAACCAGACTGCAGACGTTAGCCAATTTATTTAATGTTATGCCGCGGATTGTAAGGGAATTGGCCAAAAATTTGGGTAAAAACATTAATCTTAGTATTGAGGGTAAAGCTGTTGAAATGGATAAATCTATGATTGAGGGACTTTCTGATCCCTTGACTCACTTATTGCGTAATGCCCTAGATCATGGTGTTGAAACAAGTAGCGTCCGTCAAAAAATAGGTAAACCTCCCATCGGGCAGGTGCTGATAAAGGCTTATCATGAGGGGGGGCGTGTAGTCATCGATATTATCGATGATGGAGCTGGAATTGATTTAGAAAAAATTAAAGCAACAGCCATAGAACGAGGACTGATCAGTAACGAGCAATTAGTTTATATCAGCCAACAGGAATTACTAAATGTGATATTTCTACCTGGTTTCTCGACGACTAAAGGTGTTACTGATATTTCTGGTCGAGGGGTAGGACTGGATGTGGCTAAAGCTAATATTGAAAAAATTGGTGGTACAATTGAGGTGTACACGGCTTGGGGCAAAGGTACTACTTTTCGCCTACTATTACCTCTTACCCTGGCGATCATACCGTCCCTCATTATTGAAGTAGCAGGTCAAAAATTTGCCTTGCCACAAGTGAATGTACAAGAAATTTTGCGTATTGTGCCCGGTCAGGGGGGGGGGATTCAAAGGATTCAAGGTCATCAAGTATTACGACTGAGGGATAAGTTGGTACCTGTTGTTTATTTGGCTGATATTTTGGGTTTGCCTATTGGGCCTAAGGGCTGTAATCATATTGAGAGAGTGCTGATTTTGAAGAAAAAGGCTAAAGTATTTGCCTTAATCGTAGATGGAATTCATGATCAAGAGGAAATTTTAGTTAAGGCCCTGCCAAGGCATTTGAAGGGCACGAAGGGCTATTCTGGATTGACAATCTTGGGGGATGGTAAGGTCGCCATGGTTCTGGATACTGACAATATTGGGACTGCGGGTAAATTGATACTTGCTGAAGAACATATTCAAGGGCTTTCAATCCAAGAGGGTTCAATCAGTAGTAAGGGGGAACGTCAAGAATTATTGCTGTTTAACTGTTCAGGTCCAGAAATTTTTGGATTGAACTTAGGGATGATCGCAAGAGTTGATGAACTTTATACTAGTAACATTCAAGTTGTTGGTGACCAAGAATATATGAATGTTCGAGGAAAAGTCTTAAGACTGATTCGACTTGCAGATTATTTGCCCGTCGCTCAGGTACAAACCGAGGGGAAAAAACTATATGTCATCATACCTAAAATGGTAAAGAATCCCATGGGGATCATTGTTGAAAAGATTCAAGATACTGTAGAAGTGGAGCTAAACGTAGACGCCCAAGGGCTTAAGGTACCAGGAATTTTTGGTTCAATTATAGTAAATGATAGAATTATTTTATTGCTTAACTTGTATGAACTTTTTGACATCGTCGCTCCTGAATCCTTTGCAATCATGAATAGACGAAAGATGGAGAATAATGAAAAGAGGATCCTCTTGATTGAAGATACAATCTTTTTTGCTACATTGGGAAAACATTATTTGGAATGGGCTGGTTATCATGTGCTTACTGCAACCAATGGGAGGGAGGCTCTCAGCATATTGAGGCAATATACCGTTGATATTGTGCTCAGTGATATCGATATGCCACTCATGGATGGCATTACATTGGTGAAAACCATCAGAGCCGATGAACAACTTGCAAAACTACCAGTGATTGCCTTAACATCATCACTGGTGAGCAAAGGGCAGGAAACCTTATTAATGGAAGCTGGTTTTGATGCCTGTGAATGTAAATTTGATCGGGCCCATCTACTGGGAAAAATAGTAACAGTGGAGCAGCAGAGGGGAGGAGAGCTTCTTTGACAGGAAAGATATTGACATTTTACCTGTGTGGTAGCCTCTGTGGCATTGATATAAGGGTAGCCCAAGAAATTAATCGGAATATTACTTATACTTCGGTACCTGGAGCCAATAGCTATGTTGTCGGATTGCTAAATCTGCGGAGCCAGGTTGTTACGGTGCTTGATTTAGGGAAACTCTTACATTTTAAACAGGTGGGAGAAAGTAATAAACGGCATTGCATTATTTTAAAGAGTAGGCTAGAAGAGCCAGATCAGGTTGGATTTTTTATTGATAAACTAGGTGATGTGATTGATGTTACCCCAGAAATGTGCGAGCATACACCAGCTAATATGATAGATATTGAAAACCATTTTATCCATGAGGTGGTCAAGCTTAGGAATGAGATCGTGCTAGTTCTTGATCTTTCGAACATATAATGATGGAGCCATTAAAGCAGATAAAAAGGAGAGTATCGTTAATGAATTGGTTGCGTAATTTGCAAATAGTAAAAAAACTTGGAATTAGCTTTCTGATATTAGTAACTATTGCCGGGTTAATTGGTGCTATTGGTATCAAAAGTATGCAGAATGTAAAAAACGTTGATAAAGAGTTATATGAGATGAATACTGTACCGCTCAGTGACCTAGGACAGGCTGCGATGGATTTTCATCGCATACGGGTAGAGCTTGGACAGGCAGCAATGGAAACAAATAAAGAAAGACTAAATCAAGAGATTATAAATATTCGTGCATTAGATACTGATATGGAGAGTAAGTTGGGGTCTTTTGCAAAAGGGATCCATTCTGAAGAGAGCCGCCAAGAATTCAACAAACTAAAAGGGATAAAAACAAAGTGGATTGGAGCTCGAGAAGAATTTTTACGATTGGTGTTGAATGGTGAAAATGAAAAGGCCCATGCGTTGTCAATGAGTGTTGGTAATACGTTAGCGATAGAGGTCAGTGACAGTATTGATCAGTTAATGGCGTTTACACAAGAGGATGCTAGAAAAAAGGCAGAAAGCAATAATTTAATAGTAACAAATGCTATTAGAGAGATGATTGTTTTAATAATTATCACGATTGTTATGGCCATTGTTTTGACAGTATTTATCATTAGGCGCATCACTAGCCCAGTGAAAAAGCTCCAAGTGCTCATGGCGGAGGTCGAGCATGGTGATCTTACGGTGCAAGGGCAGGTAGATTCAAACGATGAGATGGGCCAGCTCATGAAATCCTTCAATCAACTGATTGTTGTGATGAGGCAAATGGCAAAAGAGGTTTATGATACTACTATAATTTTAAACAATTCTTCCAATAGTATGTTGGCTGTTGCCGAGACAGTAGCAGCGAATAGTGAAGAGATGAGTGCTGTCGTTAGCAATGCTAGTGATGCTACCATAGGCATTACTGTAGGGGTAAAAAATGCTGCTCTGGCGGTACTAGAAACCAGTGGCAATATTAATACAATATCTGTGGCAATCGAGGAAATTTCAGCGACTACCCACAGTTTAGCGGTGGCATCAGAGCAGGCATCAGTCAACTTGGCTCAGGTCAGCCTGTTGGTTGAACAGATATCTGGAGGCATCAATGTGGTTTCTACTTCAGCTAAGGATGTTTCGGGTTCTGTATCTAATGTGGTTATTGCTGTCAAAGAGTTTAATATTGCCTTGAATGAAGTAAGCAAGAACTGCGAAGGCTCAATTAATGTGACCAAAGATGCGGATTTGCGCGCTAAGGAAACCACTATAATTATTGGGAAATTGAGTGAGTTAACCAAGAAAATCGGTAAAATTGTTAATCTTATTAATGATATTGCTGATCAGACCAATATGCTGGCACTTAATGCAGCAATTGAAGCGGCGGGAGCGGGGGAAGCCGGCAGGGGGTTTGCGGTAGTCGCCAGTGAAGTCAAGGAATTGGCGAAACAGACGGCAGGAGCAACGGATGACATTGCCAGTCAAATTGAGACGATGCAGACTGAGATGGCAGTTGCTGTGCAGGCTGTTGCTGGAATTACACAGGTTATCAGTAAAATAAACGAAAATACCAATAATATTGCTGTTTCGGTAACGGAGCAGTCAGCTGTAGTTGGCGATATTTCTACAGCTGTGATTACAGCCGCCCAGCAGGTAAATCGGATCACGACTGAAATTGGCGATATTGCGGAAAAATCTCGGGATGTGGCCCGGAGTGCTGTGGAAACTACCCATGGTGTTCAGGACATCGCCCGTTCTGTGAGTGAATTGTCGATGACCGCACGGGAAGTGGCTAAAAACACTGAAAATGCATCCAATCGTATGGATAAGGCTTCTGTAAATTCCCAGGAAATTGCCGTAAATGTGGAAGAAATATCAAGAAGTATGAGCGAAATTAATAAGGCATCCAATAATACAGCTGTCAAGGGCGCTGAAGCAAGCCGAGCTGCTGATGAACTTGTTGGGGTTTCTATTAAACTCGAGCAGCTCGCGAAACGATTTAAAGTATAATCTATAGGGATGCTGGATTGGCGGTGCAAAAATGGAAAAATTAAAGGTGCTGATTGTCGACGATACAATTTTTTATCGCAAAATATTGTCAGCGGCTGTTAATAATACAGGTATAGGGATAGCGACACATACTGCCTCTAGTGGCGACATTGCACTAGATCACTTAAAGCAACGTTCTTTTGATGTAGTTCTGTTAGATGTGATTATGCCTGATATGGATGGCTTAGAAGTATTATCAGTCATTAAGGGCTTTTATACCGATATTGTTGTGATTATGATTAGTAGTGAGGGACCAGAAAGTGCAGCTCATACATTAGCTGCACTGGGAAAAGGTGCGTTGGATTTTATCATGAAACCACAAGGAGATAATGCAACGAAAAATATTGACATTTTGCAGAAAACCTTGCAAGCTCTATTTCTGGCAGTCCAGGTGAAAAAAGTAGGACATCGTACCCCATATGTCCTAGTCAATCAATCATTGCCAAAACCGCCGATGGCTATCACCAATCATGTAAACCCACGTGATAGGAGTTTGGGCGTAATGACTGGGCAGCGGCATATTGATTTGATTGTGATTGCCGCATCCACGGGAGGGCCAGAGGCATTGGAGTCGGTTTTGACAAAATTACCAGCAACTCTTGCACAACCCATCCTCGTAGTGCAACACATGCCTAAAGATTTTACAAAAGTTTTGGCAAATATACTGAATCAAAAATGTAAATTGCAGGTGGCAGAAGCTCAGCATGGGGATGGAGTCATCCCGGGGCAGGTGCTTATCGCGCCAGGTGGGCAGCATATGTTAGTAGGGTATAAGGGAAGTAAAATGATTGTCCAATTAAGGGATACACCTTATGTTAATGGCGTTCGGCCTGCTGCAGACCTATTGTTTAGATCAGTGGCAGCAGCTTGCCAAGGGGAAAGTGTGCTGTCAGTTATACTGACAGGTATGGGGCATGATGGGAAAAATGGTGTCATGGAAATGAAGAAAACATGTAATTGTTATTGTCTGGTTCAGAGTGAAAGGACATGTGTTGTTTATGGTATGCCCAACTCAGTGGTTGAAGCTGGACTGGCTGATGAGATCCTTGATGTGGGGGATATGTTGGAAAGGATACAGAATTTGTGTCAACAGTAAGGTGGTATTTTGATGAATGCTAATTTATCCTCAGATGATTTTTTATTATTTCAAAAATATATCGAAGAACAGTGTGGCATCAGTATTAGAGCTGATAAGGCTTACTTAATTGAGAGCAGACTTTCCAAATTCTTAATTAAATTTGCCGTAGCAAGCTTTGAAGATTTATATCGGCTTCTTAGTCAACAGCAAAACATGGTGTTAGCTGAAGAAGTAATTGATGCGTTGACCACCAATGAAACCCTATGGTTTAGGGAAAAATCCCCTTGGGAAATAATGAATGATAAATTGTTAAGAGAATATATAGACGAAATCAGACAGGGGAAACGCACTACAGTTAGAATCTGGAGCGCGGCCTGTTCTACTGGGCAAGAGCCTTATTCTATCGCTATGTGCATTGATAGGTATCTTACGTATCATGGCATTAAAGACATTAGTCTAGCTAATTTTGAAATATTGGCGACGGATATATCCAATACTGTTTTGCAAATGGCCAAAAGGGGTAAGTATGATAGTATTTCCATGAATCGTGGATTGGATGTTAGTTATCGTGATCAATACTTTCAACAGGAAGGAAGAATTTGGACCTTGGATGAAAAAATTAAGCAGGCGGTACAGTTCATGCATTTTAATCTGCAAAAAAGTTTTATCGGTTTTGGCAAATTTGATTTAATATTTTGCCGTTATGTAGCCATTTATTTTTCTGAGAGCTTTAAAAAAGAAGTTTTCAAAAAGATAGCCTTGTCCCTCACTGAAAGAGGAATCTTACTGCTCGGTAACTCAGAAGTGTTTTTTGAGCATAAGGAAAACTATCAAGCAGAACATTATAAAAATGCTGTTTTTTATCGGGTAAAGGGGGGGAATAAGTGAAGATCTTATCTGTAGATGACTCCGTTATTATTAGAAAAATAATTCGCAATGGTGTTGAGTTGCTAGATTATGAATTAGTCGAGGCTGGGGATGGCTTTGAGGCACTAGACATTTTAGAACAATCATCAGCGGATATAAGTCTCATTTTATTGGACTGGAATATGCCGGGTATGGATGGCTTTGAATTTCTAAAGAAAATAAAAGAAATTGCTACGATAAAACACATACCAGTCATGATGGTTACCACTGAGAGTGAGGGGGAAAATATTATCAAAGCCATACAGGCTGGTGCTATCAATTATATGGTGAAACCGTTTAGCATTGAGGAATTGATGAAAAAAATCGTAGAATGCATTGGGGAAGGAATGTGATGTTGTGAAATTGGGAGAATCTGATTTTTTGCAAAAGTGCCTAGCTCAAGCTGTTTTTGATGTATTTGAAACGATGGTTGGTATTACAACATGCCAAGTGCATACAGATAGTGACAATTCCCGGCAATGGCGGGGTGATATCACAGGTGTTATGATGATTGAGGGCGGACGGAAGGCAATGTTATATTTGACCATCAGTAAAAAAAATGCAGGGATGATTATGTCTTATATGACAGGTAATGATCCTCTCGAATTAAGAGAAGATGAGTTACATGATGGCGTTGCGGAACTCGTAAATATGATAGCTGGTAGAGCCAAAGCATTGCTGGCGGGAACCAGTGACCACTATACAATAACACCGCCATTTACAATTGTTGGGCTAAATCATCATATTGTATATAAGAAAGAGGTATCTAAATTTATCATGTTATTTACTGCTGGTGATGCAGAAATACATTTGGGGCTCACTTATTTGTAAATTATATAAAAAGGATCAGAGCATTGTCTTCAGTGGAGTGATTGATAATAGTTTTTTGCTTTGTGGTTGAGAATGTAAGCTACTTATGTTAGAATGGACTGTAAAAGAATAGCATATATTTCAAGGGGAGCTGGGAAGGCTGGCTGAGAGATAGATCTGATGAAATCTATGACCCTTTAACCTGATCTGGATAATGCCAGCGTAGGGATTGATAAGGTTTTTGTAGATTTCAAAAGCAAAAGCACATCCTTATGGATGAGCTTTTGCTTTTTTTACAAAATAAAGGAGGAAATTACATGAAAAAAGTATTGACCATCGCTGGTTCAGATTCTAGTGGTGGGGCGGGGATTCAGGCTGATTTGAAGACCTTTTCTGCGAATGGCGTATTTGGTATGAGCGTTATTACAGCGGTGACCGCTCAAAATACTCAGGGGGTATTCGCCGTCCAGGATATTGATGTGGATGTAATTGAAAAACAGATAGCTGCTATCTTTGATGATATTGCAGTAGATGCTGTAAAAATCGGGATGGTTTCCCGCTCGGAAACCATACGAGTCGTTGCCGCTGGACTTACTCATTATAAGCCTGCTATTATTGTCGTTGATCCAGTGATGATCTCGAAAAGTGGTTACTATTTGCTCAAACCAGACGCGGTCGAGGCTATGGTATCATGCCTATTGCCGTTGGCGACTATTGTAACGCCTAATATACCCGAGGCAGAAGAAATAACAGGGAAAAGTATTTCCAGCCTACAAGATATGGAAGAAGCAGCGCGCATCATTTATAAGTTAGGACCTAAATATGTTCTTTTAAAGGGTGGGCATCGGGAAGAGGACGCTACAGATATTTTATTTGATGGTCAAAAGATTCAACATTTCACTAGCCCGCGTTTGGCAACTAAAAACACCCATGGTACAGGTTGCACACTTTCTTCCGCAATAGCGGCCAATCTAGCAAGGGGTTATAATGCCTACGAGGCAGTAAAAAGCGCTAAGGAGTATATTACCACAGCCATCAAACATTCCTTTCCCATCGGGAAAGGTGTAGGTCCGGTTCACCATTTCTATAATTTATATCAAAAGGCGGGTATGTTTACGGATGAATGAAAATACCAATACTTTAAATTTTAAAAATTATCTGTTCCTCTGGTTTGGAGCTGCCGTTTCCATTGCAGAAATTATGACAGGTGGACTTCTGGCTCCCCTCGGTTTCCAAAGTGGCATGGTGGCTATTATTATTGGCCATCTAGTGGGCACAGTGTTACTAGTTTTGGCAGGTTTAATTGGTACGCAAGAAAGAATACCTGCACTTGTTTCTACGCGTATTTCTTTCGGGACATATGGTTCTTATTTGTTTTCAGTACTGAATGTATTACAACTAGTCGGCTGGACGGCAGTAATGATCATTGCCGCCGCACGGTCGGCTAATGAAATTACGAAAGTAATGTGGGGCATGGATCATCTAGAGTTATGGAGTATGGCTATCGGTGCCCTGGTGCTCTTGTGGATAACCCTTGGTCGTGAGGGAGGTTTGAAGAAAGCCAATATGGTAGCAGTCTTTCTCCTATTCGGCGTAACGATAGTGCTCAGTACTGTTGTTTTTAAAGATGGTAGCGTTTTTAGCACTCCCCCTGCTGGCGGTTTATCTTTTGGTGAAGCTTTAGAATTAAGTGTGATTATGCCTCTATCGTGGCTACCGTTGATTGCCGATTATACGCGGTTCGCTCGGGATACAAAAAAAGCTGCACTGGGAAGTGGAATTGGCTACTTTGTGGGAAGCTGTTGGATGTATACCATTGGTTTAGGTGCTGCTATTGTAGCTGGAAATCCCGAACCTTCGGCCATGATGTTAGCGGCTAATATGGGACTTACGGCATTGGGTGTGGTCATACTCTCCACAGTAACGACGACCTTCCTAGATGCCTATTCAGCTGGCGTCAGCTTTGGCAATGTTTTTCCGCAGCTGAATGAAAAGTTGGTGGCACTTTTGATGACACTGATTGGTATTATCCTGGCAATATGGGTGGATATAGAAAATTATGAGGATTTTTTAATGGCTATTGGGTCAGTCTTTGCCCCTCTCTTTGCCATATTATTGACAGAGTATTTTATTCTTAAAAATCGCCAGGTGCAACCTAATGTGCTTGTGAATTGGGCAGCCCTTGGCGTTTGGGTCTTAGGGGTAATTTTATATTATCAGTTCATTACGATAGAGTTTGTGCTTGGCGCCACCATACCAGTGATGCTGATTACGGCGCTACTATATAAAATAATATGGAGGTATACGAAGCAATGGAAATCTTGCAAAGCATAACTGAAAATTTTCTGAGAATCAAGGACAAAAAACCGCTGATTCATCATATCACCAATTATGTGACGGTTAATGATTGTGCCAATATCACACTCGCCATCGGTGCCTCACCAGTTATGGCTGAAGACATTGATGAGGTGGAGGAAATGGTATCTTTTGCGGCGGCCCTCGTCCTGAATATGGGTACTCTCAATTCTCGGACTATTGAATCCATGTTGGCTGCTGGCAAAAAAGCTCGCCAAATGGGTATCCCCGTTATCTTTGATCCAGTAGGGGTCGGTGCGACAAAATTGCGCAGGATTACTGCCGATAAAATTATCCGTGAAGTCTGTCCATCCGTTATCAGAGGCAATATGTCAGAAATTAAGATAATTGCTGGTTTCCAGGCAAACATCAAAGGGGTAGATTCTGTGGCTAGCGTGGAAGATGGGGAGCAGGTAGCCCAGGAACTTTCTCAGAAACTTGCCGCTGTAATTGCCATAACAGGTAAGCGAGATATCATCGCTAGTGGTGAAAAAATAGTTCGTATTGATAACGGACATCCTTTGTTATCTCAGGTAACCGGGACTGGTTGTATGGCAACTACTCTGATTGGCTGTTTCTGCGGTATAGCAGATGATTGCTTTACCGGAGCGGTAGCTGGGATTATGACTATGGGGTTGGCTGGAGAATTAGCACAGCGTTCACTGCAGGCAGGGGAGGGCATCGGCACTTTCCGGATGAGACTGTTCGACGCTGTATCAACAATGACGCCAGAGATATTTATGACCGCCGGTAAGGTTAGTAAAGACTGATATAAGAAATTATAGGTTTTTACGGACCACAGAGGCGCAGAGGACGCAGAGTGTTTAAATAACATCTTCTCTGTGTTCCCTGCGCCTCTGTGGTTAAAAATGTCTCTATGTTTGTTTTTAAGGATGTGCTAGCGTTGTTCTTATCTTCTGAGAGTCTCTGATTTATATCCCTCAATCAGGGAATCTTTCTCGTACTAAGGAAATAGCACTAAAATTGCGTAAAAATAAGGTGACGATTTGGGGATCAAATTTCTTGCCTGCTTGCTCCTTAATAAAATCTTTAATTTTATGATTTGGCCATGGTGCTTTATAGGCTCGTTGATTTCCTAAGGCATCAAAAACGTCAGCAAGGGCGACGATTCGGCTATAAAGGTGAATTTCCTTGCCTTTTAGTCCTTGCGGATAACCTGTTCCATCATAATTTTCATGATGTTGATGTGCAATGATAGCAGCTGTTTGTAGTAAGGGCCTTTTTGAGGCGTTTAGCATTTTATAGCCCATTTCTGAATGTGTCTTCATAATGGCGAATTCATCTAAGGTTAAAACACCAGGTTTAGCGAGAATGGAATCATGTATTGCAATCTTACCTAGGTCATGCATAGAAGCTGCCAGTCTTAATAGTTCAGCTTCAGAATCGGGTAATTTATATCTCGAGGCTAAGATGCCAGCTATTTTCCCCACTCTTTTAACATGGTTACCCGTTTCGGACGAACGAGATTCGGCAATTTCGCCTAAAGCAAAAACGAGTTCTTTCTGTGTATCCTCGATTTCTAGTTTGAGGGCATCAATAGTAGAGAGATCTCGGAATGATCGCAGAGCAGTAACTACTGCCGTTCGTAAGCGCTGAGTGGTTAGTTCTGTTTTTTCTCGATAATCATTAATATCGTATTCCATGATAACATGTTCTTCAGGGGACTGACCGGGGTCACCAGTCCGAATAATAATTCGCACCATAGTATTGTTTAGGTCCTTACGGATGTAGCTAACTAAGGTTAACCCAGCAGTGTCATCTTCCATGACTACATCCAGCAGTATCACTGCTACATCAGAATGGTTATG
>Ga0209123_1000925_pt1 | contig 32937 bp, 29 predicted proteins | sample BarGraIncu00431A_FD_184500 | JGI IMG/M metagenome (GOLD analysis project Ga0209123, IMG submission 184500) | Arctic peat soil microbial communities from Barrow, Alaska, USA - Barrow Graham LP Incubations 004-31A (SPAdes) (version 2) | ecosystem: Environmental > Terrestrial > Soil > Wetlands >... | reverse complement strand
AAGATTATTACGAATCAAAAAGTCTGTGGGAAATATCTTACAGACTTTTTTTATATCATTTCTGTAACAACCAACAGCAATTTTACACATAAACTAGTAAATTATAGAATAATTATAACTGAAAACCAGCTATTTTCACACAAACTAAAAAATATTTAAAAAAAAAGTGATAATTATTAATGCAGAATAAAAAAATAATGTAACTTTGCATCGATTTTGAATTGCAAAACAAACATGTTAAATTTTAAAATTTTAAAAGAAATGAAAAAAGTATTTTTATTTTTTGTGGTAGCTATGGCTTTCGCATCTTGTACTCCTAAAAAAGCTGAAGAAGCTCCAAAAACTGACTCTACAGTTGTTGCAGTTGATTCTGCTACAGTTGATACAGCCAAAGTTGACACAGCTCAAGTCGTTAAGTAATTAAAAAGCTAACGCAAAAAGAAATTCTTGCAAGCATTTAAGTCCGTTATTTCGATAACGGACTTTTTTTTTGAAAAAATCTCAGATTCGGGCATTTTTTGTACCTTTGTTGCCTCAAAACTAAATTTTATAAGATTATGTTACGAATTGCAGTTCAGGCAAAAGGAAGGTTATATGATGAAACCATGTTGTTGCTTAATGAATCAGGAATAAAAGTGGAATCTGGTAAACGATTATTGTTGCTTCCTGCACGAAATTTTCCGCTTGAAGTTTTATTTTTAAGAGACGATGATATTCCACAATCTGTTGCTGATGGTGCTGCTGATATTGGAATTGTTGGAGAAAATGAATTTGCAGAAAAGAAAAAAAACGCAATCATTACAAAACGATTGGGATTTAGTAAATGCAGACTGTCACTCGCCATTCCTAAAGAAGTTAATTACACAGATATTTCATGGTTTGAAGGTAAAGTGATTGCAACTTCTTATCCGAACATTTTAAATGATTTTTTGAAAGAAAAAAATGTAAAGTCAGATATTCACATTATTACAGGATCAGTGGAAATTGCACCAAGTATCGGACTTGCAGATGCAATTTTTGATATTGTAAGCTCTGGTAGTACACTAGTAACCAATCACTTAAAAGAAGTTGAGGTGCTTATGAAATCAGAAGCACTTTTAATTTCAAATCCAAATTTATCTATTGAGAAGCAAGCAATCCTTAATGAGTTTTTGTTTAGAATTGAAGCAGTTCAGTTGGCAGAAGATAAAAAATATGTACTTATGAATGTACCTTCTGAAAATATTGAAAAAATTATTGAGGTACTTCCTGGAATGAAAAGTCCAACTATAATGCCTTTAGCTAAAGAAGGTTGGAATTCACTTCATGCAGTAATTGATGAAAAAAGATTTTGGGATATTATTGGAAAATTAAAAGCCCTTGGAGCAGAAGGTATTCTGGTAGTACCAATTGAAAAAATGATTTTATAGTTATTGGAATTTTCAAATAATTGAACATTTAACTGTTTCATTGTGAATCTTTGTATCGATTGTGGTAACTCGAGTACTAAAGTGGGAATTTTTAATCAAGATGATTTGATAGAAATGTTCACTTATGAAAGTTTAGAAATTGTTTATGCCAAAGAGTTATTAGAAAAATATAATATAGATTCTTGCATTCTATCAAGTGTTGTATCTGATAATTCAATAATTATTGATTATCTAGCAAAATCTTTACATTATTTCATTGAACTTTCACATAAAACTGAATTACCAATTCATAATCAATATTCTACTCCTGAAACGATGGGATTGGATAGATTAGCAGCTATCATTGGTGCAACTTTTTTGAAACCTGAAAGTGATATTTTAGTAATTGATGCAGGAACAGCTATCACTTATGATTTTATTGATTCACATCAAATTTATTGGGGTGGTAATATAGCACCGGGTCTAAATTTGAGACTTAAATCCCTTCACGAATATACTCAAAAATTGCCTTTAGTTCAACCTGAAATAATAAGCCAATTTTTAGGAAATTCAACAAAAACAGCTATGCTTTCAGGTGCAGTTTATGGAATTATTTTCGAGATTAATGGTTATATAAATGAATTAAAAATTAAATATCCACAACTTTCAGTATTTTTAACAGGTGGTAGCACTTTTTACTTTGATAACAAGCTAAAAAGTGCCATCTTTGCAGAAAAAAATTTAGTCTTAATTGGACTCAACCGTATACTTAATTATAATGTACAAAAATAAGCTTTTAATTCTCGTACTTGCGTCAGTTATTTTCGCTCAATTCGCTAATTGTCAAAATAACACAAATTCGCCATATACCCGATTTGGATACGGTGATATTAGCGATACTAATAATGGTGAACAAAGGGCTATGGGTGGTACCGCAATTGGTTTTCGTTCAAGCACAAGCATTAATACCGTTAACCCTGCTTCTTATAGCAGCGTTGATAGTGTAACTTTTATGTTTGATCTTGGTGCTTCAGCATTAGTTTCAAGATTTACTAATAAAACCGGCGGAAAAAATACAATAAATGGTAATTTAGAATATCTTACCATGCAATTTCCTTTAGCTAAATGGCTGGGGTTTAGTGCGGGTGCATTACCATATTCGTTTGTTGGATATGATTTCAGCAATAGGGATTCGACATATTTATACAGGAATAATATACAGAAAGACACCGTCAGATATAATAAATATTTTAATGGAAATGGAGGTTTTAGTCAAGTTTATGTAGGGCTTTCGGCTAGTTTTTTAGATCATATTTCTTTAGGAGTAAATGCATATTATATGTTTGGGACCGTCAATAATTATAGAAGTTTGATTTTCGATAATTCTTCTTATTATTCAAGTAGTTCAGTAGCGAGTATAATTAGAGCTAACGATTTTAGATTTAGGTTTGGGGCTCAATTTTACAATACTTTTGATAAAAAACATGCTTTGAATTTAGGTATAATTTATGAACCCAAAATTAAACTAAGCGGTGGATTTTCTCAAATCTCAAATGGAGTGATCAATGATACTATAGATTCAAGTCATCCCAATTATAACAATTATGGATTTGAACTCCCAAGCCTTTTTGGGATTGGACTGAATTATTGTTACGATAATAAACTTACTATAGGCGTTGATTATAGCACACAACAATGGAAAGATGCTCAATTTTTCAGCAAAACTGATAGTTTAGGTAATCGTTCCAAATTAGCAATTGGGTTTGAATATATACCAAATTATAAAAGTAGAAAATACTCAGATGTAGTACGATATCGTGCAGGGTTTAATATTAGCGATTCTTATTATAAGATAAATGGTCAATCTTTACCAAAAAATTTCGGATTTTCATTGGGTATCGGCTTGCCGTTAAAAGAAAGTAAATCTATTGTAAATGCTTCATTTGAATTCGGAAAGATTGGCTCAACTAGTTTATTGAATGAAAATTACTTCAAATTCACGTTCAACGCCACTTTTAACGAGCATTGGTTCTTTAAACGTAAACTGTAACTAATATAGGTGTTCAAATTTTTGAACATGATTGAAATGAAAACGCAAAAGTCAGGGATAATCGTCTCTAAATCATTGAGAAACTTCTGGAAAGCAATTATTTTCGTTAGTTGTTTATTACTAGTAATTATTTCTTGTACAAACGATGATAAACCTGAAAAGATTGGTGCAATAATTGATCGTTCAAAATTACCTAAACTTCACGTAACAGATGTCACCACAGTTATTTCTGATTCAGGAGTAACACGTTATCGAATTTCTTCATCAAGGTGGGATATATATGACAAAGTGAATCAACCATATTGGGAATTTCCCAATGGAATCCATTTCGAAAAGTTTGATGAGAACTTAAATATTAATGCAAACATACGTAGCAATTATGCAAAATTCTATGTAAATGAGCAAATTTGGGAATTGCGAGGAAAAGTAAAATCTACTAATTTACAAGGCGAGGTATTCGAAACCGAACAACTATTTTGGAATCAACGACTGGAGAAATTTTATTCTGATAGTCTGACTAAAATTACAAGAGCAACGCAAATTCTTACTGGAACTGGTTTTGTATCTAATCAGTCAATGACACAATACACTTTTATGAGACCTCAAGGTCCAATCTCTTTTAATGAAAATCCAAATAGCTCTGATTCAATTGCTACTTCATCAAATGGATCAGTTGGTGTTAAACCTTCAGTGGGCGTTGTTTCATCATTAAATGCTCCAGCAAAGATCATTTCTTCAATAAATGAACAAAATGCAAAAGCGGCTGCTAAAAAGCCAATACCTGCCAAACCAATTCCTACGATGCTTATTCCAATACCTCAAAAATAATTCATTCTAAAGCAAACCGTTAATTCTATCATTCGCCATTTTGCAAAATTCTTCGTTCACTTCGTATCCAATAAAATTACGACGCAGCATTTTAGCAGCTACCGCAGTACTTCCTGACCCAATAAACGGATCAAGTACCAAATCACCTTCATTACTGCTAATTTCAATAAATGGCAAGCATACTTTAAGAGGTTTTTGAGTTTTGTGCTTTGTACGTTCTTTGCCCATACAAATAGGAGATTGAATGAAATTATGCATTTCATTTACAGGTTTATGATTCCAGGTTTTTGGTGTTCCTTTTGAGAAATGAATCAACATTTCCATGCTGTTAGCATACATTTTTCGGGTATATATAGCTGGAAAAGGATTTGTTTTATGCCAATGAATCACTTTTCTAAATTGGAAACCAACACGTTCAACAATTCTATTGAGATATGATACAAAATCATCACCACACCACAAATAACCTGAAGCACCAGGTTTACATACTCTGAAACATTCAATAATAACTTGTTCTAAAAACTGCAGGTACTCTTCTTCCGACTTAAAACCATCAAATTCAAATTCAGTTACTACATCCTTATGGTTTTTCAACCCCTGAACATTTTGAGCACGGTGCTGAAAGTATGGTGGATCTGTAAATATCAAATCGACACATGCATCCGGAAGAAGCCTTAACCCTTCTAAACAAGATGTATTGTGAATTATATTAATATGCATTGTTTGTTGGATAAGTTAACTTAGTGATAAGTAATTTTAAAAGGAGATTTTGAAACTAATTACTTCTCAACTATTGAAATAATTATCCATCATTTTTTTAGCTGCAACAAATGAACTTATTTCATTTGATAGAACTTTCTTTTCACTTTCAAGAAGTAATTTCTGAATTTCTGGATTATTGTAAAAATTATTTTTCAATCGTTCATTAATTGTTTCGTACATCCAGTATTTAGCTTGAGAGTTACGTTTTATATCAAAAAAATGAGAAGATTTTACAAAAGTAATATATCTCTCGACCATATTCCATATGTCGGAAATGCCATTTAATTCGATTGACGAACATGTAATTGCTTCGGGTGACCAACCTGAATCATGTGGTGGAAAAAGATGTAATGCATTCTGATATTGAGTTTTGGCAACGCTTGCTTTGTCAATATTTGATCCATCGCATTTGTTAATTGCAATTCCATCAGCCATTTCCATAATTCCACGTTTGATTCCTTGTAATTCATCTCCTGCTCCTGCCAATTGAAGCAACAAAAAGAAATCCACCATAGAATGAACAGATGTTTCAGATTGCCCTACTCCTACTGTTTCTACAAATACTATATCAAAACCGGCTGCCTCACAAAGAATAATACTTTCACGTGTTTTGCGAGCTACACCTCCCAAAGAACCGGCAGAAGGAGATGGACGGATAAATGCATTCTTTGAAACTGAAAGCTCTTCCATGCGGGTTTTATCGCCCAGAATACTTCCCTTTGAACGTTCACTACTTGGATCGATAGCCAGAACAGCTAATTTTCTGCCCTGTCGAATTAAATGCATTCCCAATGCTTCTATAAAAGTACTTTTCCCAGCTCCCGGAACACCTGTAATTCCTAGTCTTATTGAATTCCCGGAAAAGGGTAGACATTTTTCTATTACTTCCTGTGCAATAATTTGATGTTCCGGCAATGAACTTTCGACTAAAGTAACTGCCTGACTTAACATTGAAATGTCTCCAATCAAAATTTTTTCTACAAATTCAGTTGCAGAATATTGTGTACGTTTATGTTTTGGATGTGCATAAGGATTTATGGTGGGTGCATTATTTACACCTTCATTTACACTTAATCCTTTGAAGGATGGATCATTTTCGGGATGTTGAATATGTTTATAATGCATAAATTTGTCAGACTATAAGAGCCAGGAATTTGATTTTACCCGGCTCTGTCTAGATTGTTTAATTTGTAAATCGGAACTATTTGACGCTCCAACTTACAATTATTATAATAAAGCTATTTTCCGGATCGTTTGTTTGAATCGTGAAAGTTTTTTTATATTCTCCAACTACTAAATTTTTAGTATCTAATTTTACGACAATATCTGTTGATTTTCGATATGAAATACTCGATTTTGAAGTTTTGACTGAAAATTCTTTGTTGTTGTTTATTATTCTTCTAATTTCCAGCGTATTGATACCTTTATTTAGTACTTTTAGTTTGCTATTTTTCCTTGTGTTTGTTTTTAAAAGACCAAAATCTAAAACCTTATCAGGAATCTCCAGTATAGGTGATTTCCGTTTTTGATCTAAAGTTAATTTGCTGAAATCTTCTACAACATTACCAACAAAAAAAATTTTAAATTCATCTGAAACTCTTTTAGTTCCATTTAAAGTTAAATACATTTCATTAGAAAATGGACCCCATTGATTGTAACTTGAAGTATTCAAAGTAAAAGTTATTTTACCTTGATCATTTGGTTTAAGAGTTGTAGGTGAAATTGCAACTGTAATATATTGAGGCAGATCATCTAAACTAAGCTTTAAATCATTTTTTGATGTATTTAGAAACTCTAATGAGCGTGACTGGGATTTTCCTTTTTCAATATTATTCATTTGAATAACCCTGGTTTTTAGGCTTAGTCCATCAATTTTGATAGGATATGATGGATTTTCCAACCCTTTTTTAGGTATAACCTCCCCATGAATAGTCAAATCAAATTGTTCATCAACTGCATTGCTATATACGTTTATAGTTTTTGTAAAAGCACCCGGACGACCTATTGTACTGTAAGTAACCATAATTGAGCCCTTTTTACCAGGTTCAATTGGCTCTTTTGACCAAGTTGGAGTAGTACATCCACATGAAGTCTGAACACGATTAATCACTAATGGTGTATTTCCTTTATTTACAAATTCAAATACATAAGTTATTCTCCCGTCCTCTTCATTTACTTTTCCAAAATCATGAGTTTTATTATCAAAACTAATTACAGCTTTTTGCGACATTACGAATACCGAAAATAAGAGTGAAATGAGCAATATGCTGTACTTCTTCATTTTTTTTTATTTTGTATTATAATGTTAGTCAATTTGAGGAAAATTCAAAGAATAATTATCAAGGTTTTGGTGCAACTGGTTCAACCTGAGCAACTGGTTTAGGAATAACTTCGCCTTTAATAATTAAAACAGCCTGTTCTTGTGTATCATTTGAATAAACTGTAATAGTTTTTGTAAAAATTCCAGGTCTGCCAGCAGTATTGTAAGTAACAGTAATAGAACCTGTTTTCCCTGCACTAACTGGTTCTTTAGTCCATACTGGAGTTGTACAACCACATGAGGCTTGCACATTAGTGATTACTAATGGTCCATCACCTTTATTTGTAAACTGAAAAACATAGGTTGCATTCCCGTCTTTTTCATTGATTTTGCCAAAATCATGTTCTTTTTCTTGAAAACTAATTACTGCTTTTTGAGACATTGCTGCAAAAGAGATAAAAAGGCATACTAATAGAAAACTATATTTCTTCATATTCATATAAATTAATTTGTTAATTACTTTTTGTTTTTTGAGACATGCAAAAATATAAAAAAATGTAGCTCATTATTCCTAAATTTCTAAATTTTAAGCTTTATGTACAGTTAAATCATTGATATAACTTTTATTTAAATTTATTTTCATATTTTTTAACAATAATTTCTGAAGTTGAAAATATTTACCAATTTATTAATTCATATTTAAGTCAAGAAACTATTATCTTTGTTGCGATCATTTATTCATCCAATGAAATCAAAAATTCAGCAACTTACAAAACAATATTCCGGATATGTAACCGATTGTTATCATCATATCCATTCACTTCCTGAACTTTCGTTTCAAGAATTTGAGACTGCAAAATTTATTCAGAATGAATTAGCTAAAATGGAAATTCCATTCAGATCCGGAATAGGTAGAACTGGCGTTTTAGGAAAAATTGAAGGACAGAATCCTTCCAAAAAAGTAATTGCATTGCGTGCTGATATGGATGCATTACCGGTTTCAGAAGAAGTTGATATTCCCTGGAAATCGACCGTTGAAAATGTAATGCATGCTTGCGGTCACGATTCACATGTTTCCTGTTTGCTAGGCGTTGCTAAAATACTAACCGAGATTAAAAACGATTTTGAAGGAACTGTTTTATTGATTTTTCAACCCGGTGAAGAAAGTGCGCCAGGAGGTGCGCGATTAATGCTAGAAGATGGAATTTTTGATGAACTTGAACCCGAATTGATTCTTGCGCAACACGCTTCTATCGATTATCCAACCGGAACAATGGTTTTTTTACCGGGTATGATTATGGCTTCGGCTGATGAAATTCATGTAAAAATTCACGGAAAAGGTGGTCATGGAGCATTACCTCATCTTTGTAATGATACTGTGCTTGCAGCTGCCCAAACTCTTGTTGCTTTGCAGCAAGTAAGAAGTAGACTTTGTCACCCACTTACACCCATGGTTTTGACTTTCGGAAGGTTTTTGGCTAACGGTGCACAAAATATAATTCCCGGCGAAGTTCAGCTGTCAGGAACATTCCGCACTATCGATGAAAAATGGCGTGCCGAAGCCAAAAATCATATACGACGGATTATTACTGAAACCACTGCTGCTTATGGATGTACTTCAAACATTGAAATTCCTGAAGGTTATCCGTGTGTGATCAATAATGATGAAGTAACTTCAAAAGCCCTGGAATTTGCAGCTGAATGGGTAGGTGAAGATAATATTCAATCGCTGGAAATGCGTATGACTTCTGAAGATTTTGGATTTTTTACTCAGAAATATCCTTGTACTTTCTTTCGCTTTGGTGTAAAAGGAGAATCAAATGCCGATTGCGGAGGATTACATAGTTCCACATTCAGAATTGATGAAAAAGCACTTGAAACAGGAACAGGTGGAATGGCATGGTTGGCATGGAAATTTCTAAAGCAATAAACCTCTAACCACAGAAGGGAAACATTATTACTTTCGACTTTAATAACTAATTAATTTTAAATGTAAAATTATAATGCCATTTCTTACACCCCTTTAAGTGATGGGTGTCATCATACTTCCATTAAAATTGGGTGCACTTTCTTCCGTTTCCTCTTCATAATGATATACATCCCGATAAAGTGTTTCTTTTATCAGTTCAAAGTGCATTTCACCAAAATGTTTTTCGTTGCTCATTAATTGCATGGGTAATAAAAAATCATCTCCTTCGTAGGGTGGTTGAGCATAATTATGTGATAAAACAGTAAATCCAAGTTTTTCGTAAAAATTTATTCGTCTAATTGCAGTGGGATTTGTAGGCATTTCCACTTCAAAAACTATGGGTAATTTGGATTGGGTCTTAAAAAAATTCATTGCTTCTGTTCCAATTCCATGTCCACGCATATTTGGCGACACAGCAATATGTTCGATAAAATTAAATCGATTAAAAGTCCAGTAATTAAACAAACCTGCAAATTTATCATCTTTCACCAATACGTTTGCACAAAATCGGTTTTCGTAAATCAATACATATTCCAAACCGGCCCAAGTACGACGTTCGGCAATTGGAAATGCCAATGAGTATAAATTGTACAAATTCAGGTAGTGGGAATCTGTTACAGTATTTATTCTTTGAAATTTCAACATTTAGTCCTTCTTAAATTAAAACATTACTTGCATTATTAACCATAACAAAATTATTAATGAAAAGTTCATAAAATCCAATTTTTAATCAACTCATTATCATTGTCAGATGATAAAAAAATAGTACTTTTGCGGTCGAATTAAGGTATAGAGATTTCAAGACAAATTAATATATAAATTAAACAAGAAAAGTATGATTTATTCGCACGAAGTAGAACACATGTGTGTTGTGAAAAAAGGCCCGAATCATGGACCTGCACCCATTCCTGAAGAAGGCAAATGGGTAAAATCGAAAGAAATTAAAGACATTTCAGGTTTAACTCACGGTGTGGGTTGGTGCGCTCCTCAACAAGGTGCCTGCAAACTGACTTTAAATGTAAAAGAAGGTATTATCGAAGAAGCATTGGTTGAAACTATCGGTTGCTCAGGTATGACCCACTCGGCTGCAATGGCTGCCGAAATTCTTACCGGAAAAACCATTCTTGAAGCATTGAATACTGACTTAGTGTGTGATGCCATCAACGTGGCCATGCGTGAATTGTTCTTACAAATCGTTTATGGTCGCACACAATCTGCTTTCTCTGAAGGTGGACTTCCTATCGGTGCTGGACTTGAAGATTTGGGTAAAGGCTTGCGCTCGCAGGTTGGAACAACATTCAGTACCAACAAAAAAGGTGTTCGTTATTTGGAATTAGCCGAAGGTTATATCAGCCGCATGGCTTTGGACGAAGACGGTGAAGCTTGCGGTTACGAATTCGTACGTGTAGGTCCTATGTTGGACTTAGTGAAAAAAGGAGTAGATGCTAACGAAGCATTGAAAAAATCTACCAGTACTTATGGTCGTTTTGCAAATGCTGCAAAATATATTGACCCACGTCACGAATAGTAATTAGTTTACAGTCTATAGTTTATAGTCAATAACTAATTATTCGAAATCAATTATCCAATTTACTCATCTTCAAATTAAAAAAATATGTTATTTGAAAGTTACGACCGTCGTATAGACAAAGTCAATGCGGCTCTTAATACATACGGTATCAAAGATATCGACGAAGCCAAAGCAATTTGTGACGCTAAAGGCATCGACCCTTACAAAATTTGTGAATCAATCCAGAATATTGCCTTCGAAAACGCTAAATGGGCTTACGTGGTAGGTTCTGCAATTGCAATTAAAAAAGGTTGTACTGATGCAGCTTCTGCTGCCGAAGCCATCGGTATCGGCTTGCAGTCATTCTGTATTCCCGGTTCGGTAGCCGAAGACCGCAAGGTAGGACTTGGTCACGGTAACCTGGCTGCCATGCTTCTTCGCAACGAAACCAAATGTTTCGCGTTCCTTGCCGGACACGAATCGTTTGCAGCTGCCGAAGGTGCCATTGGTATAGCTTTATCGGCTAATAAAGTTCGTAACGAACCTTTACGCGTTATCCTGAACGGATTGGGTAAAGATGCCGCTATGATTATTTCCCGTATCAACGGATTTACCTATGTTCAAACCGACTTTGATTACTATACAGGCGAATTGAAAGTGGTTCGTACCAAAGCATATTCAGACGGCCCACGTGCTGCTGTGAAATGTTACGGTGCTGACGATGTTCGTGAAGGTGTGGCTATTATGCGTGCCGAAGGAGTTGACGTATCAATCACCGGTAATTCAACCAACCCGACCCGTTTCCAGCACCCTGTTGCCGGTACATATAAAAAAGAATGTATCGAACAAGGTAAAAAATACTTCTCAGTAGCTTCCGGTGGTGGTACAGGCCGTACGCTTCATCCTGATAACATGGGTGCAGGTCCTGCTTCTTATGGTATGACCGACACTATGGGACGTATGCACGGTGATGCTCAGTTCGCAGGTTCTTCATCAGTTCCAGCACATGTGGAAATGATGGGATTCTTAGGAATGGGTAATAACCCAATGGTTGGAGCTACGGTTCAAGTGGCTGTGGCTATTGAAATGGCAAAATAAGATTATAGAGTCAGGAACAAAGATTTAAGATTCAAGATAATAATAGAAACTCCCGATACAAAATTGTAGCGGGAGTTTCTTTTTTATGTTTTCTACACAGTAAATCATTTTTAAATCTCATTCTCCTTTAAATATACTCGCCAGGATTCGGCTTACAATGCAAAACTATCAAAATATTTTTTTGACAGTTAAATACTACTTATGCATTTCTTATTTCAGCAAAATATCCTGTATTCTAAATACCTCCTGATTTGAAGGCCAGTTTATATCACCGTCATCTTCAGCTGTAACAAATATTTCAACTGGTCTATATGAAGTTGTTCCGGTCAATGAAGCATTATTTTTAGTATCACTTATCAATTGACCAATGTTTTTGACTTCACCTGTGCTTGTTTTTATCCATACCACATATAGTTTTTTGGCTGGAATTAAACGATCTGCATTTGTCAGATATTTCACTTTGACATTTTCAATATAATTATTGTTTTTGTCTTTTGTAAATTTCACCGTACCTTCAGCAGCCGGTGCAATTGATGACACAGGAAAACTGATAATGGTTGCACATGAATTGAGGATTAAACAGATGATCAGAAAACTAAAATAACTTGTTGTTTTCATATTTTTTTGTTTTTAGACTTAAATAGTTACGTATATTATTTATCAAAAATCTGATAGTTTTAAAACAAACAATTGATTTCCATTTATCAAACAAAATATTTAATACATTTGTTTATTTCCAACAGTGAATCAAGTTTTAAAAATTATTTCGTAGTTTGTAGATTACAAAGGGGACAATGCTAAATTAGAATAATATATCAACTAACGTGGGAAATGATTTGTTCTAACAGAGCGATTAGTTATTTACGAAGTCAAACCAAATACTGTCAAATTATGTCATTAAAAAAATTGATTAACCGGATAGGACAAGGATCCATAAAGGTGAGTAATGCGGGTAGCATCTCCGGTAAACTTATGAAACTCAAAAATGTTTACGAACGGAACACAATGTTTAAATCAGGTAGAAATGCACTTAGCCCCATGATGATTCATGAGCGGAACGGAAGTCGGGGCGATGGATTGGGTATGGGACACAACCGACAGCGAAGAATGAAATAAGATTTTAGGACCAGAATAATAGACAACTCCCCGATAGGCTAATGCGTATCGGGGAGTTTTGTTTGTGTATCTGGGTTGCAAACCTAAATTGGATTAATTGCATATGAAATTGCTTCACGAAAAACTACATCAATATCGTATAACAATTGATGTTCGATATTTTCTTTTACTAAAGAAAATTCATCATCTGTTAATTTTCTATTTAAAATCAATTCTGATTCAAATTGTACCCATTCAGTTGATATTGAAAAAATAATGTCATCTGTATTCATAATACTAAATTTTAAAGTCCTATGTCTATTCTTAATTCTTTTAGATTAATTTCAGCAGAATAAAGATCACCTAATACATTATTTGCAATAAATTTATATCGGTCTTCATATTCAGAGAATGAATTAACAACTTGTTTGTATTTTTTCTTGTCATTAGAAATTACATAAAACGGAACGTTTTTATAATCCATTAAAGTTGCCATTCTTCCAACACCAGACCAAACTCCTGTAGAGAACTCGACTTCAAAAGCGTATTCAGGGATCAAATTACTTCCCCGATTTTTAAACCAAATCACATCGATTTGCCTAAGTAAATTATAATCTGAAAATTGCAATACAGGACAAGTTTGAAGTGTTGAAATATCTTCTAATTTTCTTTCATTGAATTTTTTGGATTTATCAGGACAGAATGTCTGATAACCTCTAATATTCCCAATTTCCAATAATCTTCCTTGCAAAACTGAATGTAAACTTTCTTCAACTGAGTTGGGTTTTTCATTCTCGAAAATTGGAGGTGCTAAAAGTAAATTCCAATTGTTTATAAAAAAATTACAGTCCAAACGATTTCCTCTTCCTGCGAGAACAATGTTCAAATCTTTGTCAATATTAATTTTATATTCACCATTTCTATCATGACTTATTTGATGTAATTCTTTAAATAAAATTTTTGCAGGAATAATAACAGTTTTGTCAACTGCTCCACAAATAAATGCTATAAAGGGGTTTTCAAGGTTAGCGATTTCTTCAATTGTAATGTAATTAATTCCAAAGAAATACCTACTGTTACCATCAGAAGAAGCTCTAATTAAAACATTTGCTGCACCAATTTTGTATGTTCTTGATTTTAATACTTTGATTAACTCTACATTTGCTTGAAATTCTTTAGCTATTTCAAGAAATCTTAAAGAAAGTAATTCTGAATTTGATAAAGGTTTTTCCATCATATAATAAAAGTTTAAATTTCTTCAACTTCAAAAGCATTATTAGTAACAGCTCCAATTCTCTCAATTTCAAAATCATATTTTTGATGGTCAATTTTAGATGAAGAATCTGAGCCAAACGATACAAAAAATTCTGCAAATTCTTTTGCTTCATTTTCATTTTCAGCTTTGATTTCAACAATATAATCTCTTGAAAGTAGAACTTTATACTTTTTCATATCTAAGTATCTTTTAATTTTTTGTCAAAATTATCAACAAAATCTGACAAAATAGAATTTTCAGAGAAAAAGATTTGAACAAAAACTTTTTTTTCCTCCTCCCACCATAAACTTTCCTCAATCACCCACAAACATTGCCGCTCGGAGGTGCATCATTGCTGGTTTGAGCAGCAAATTTGCTCCCTAAAGGTGTAATTGTTGTGCTTTGAGGAGCAATTTTTCAGGTAAGGGGAGTTTCATTCCTGCTGCGGGGAGCAACGATGGCGCTAAAAGCAGAAATGTTACTGCCTGAAGCAGAAAACCGATTATTAAACAAAAAAAACCGTCGTACACATTGAAGAGTACGACGTTTTACCTGTAAACTACCCGTCTTAATTATTGTTGTGGAGCTTTCTTTTTGGAACGTCCCGGAAATTGTTTTTGCAAATCATTACTCACAGCTTCGGAACCCGGCACGTTTACACGACTTGCTCCTTTTACTGAATTATAGAAAATCAAAGAAGCATCAAAAGCTTCACTACCAGCTACCATCATAGTATCTTCAATCGCACGCTGGAGCGTACTCACTTTTTGGAACACACCATAGAGATCACGCGCCAGTTTGAAATCTTTTTTTGCTTCCGGCAAATCAAGATAAGGTGGCAACAAAGCAGGGTTGCTGTCGGCATACTGCAACGCTTTTTCGACAAACGCCAACGACCCGTCGCCAATCGAACGGGTACCCATTCTTTCGCTTGCTGTCAGATTAAATAGTAAAACACTTGCCAACGTTGTATTGATGGCGTTAATACTCTCATTAATTTCGGTAAGCATAGCTTCCGTAATTTCACTGGATATTTTATTTTCCTGTGGCATAATTTTGTAGATTTTTTCGTAAATAATTAGATATTTAATTCACCCTTTGGGCTGTTTACTGGTCAATCGGATTTTTTTTAATTTTTCGATTGCAAAAATACAACTTATTTATTAAATATAAAACATTTTATATCATTATTTTTATTGCATGCAACCACCTATTAATTTTAAAAGAAAAACAGATCGATTTGAATGTATCCAAAAGAATTTTCTAATTCTAAAAAAATAAAAAATGATTCACGTTTTAATCCAATTGAATATTTAGTATATTTGTACAAATTTTCAAATACATACACTTTAAATAGAAACTAATAGTTTCAAACTTGAAAAATGAAAAGAGGTTTATTTATTCTCGTTGTAATCACATTTACTTGCCTATGTGCATTATTATTTCAGATTTTTTATAATGGTGCTAAAATAGATGCCATCATGAATCTGAATGAAATTCAACTGATTGAAGCTAAACAAGCAGCTCGCGGTTTAGAAATATTTTTTACAAACAGAACCAATAGCTTAAAAGCATTATCAAAAATAGATGACGTCATTAATAATAATGCGGATGGAAAAAAGGATATAAATATATTCTACGAGGTTCACAAGAGTCAAATCTTGGCTATAACACGGATAGATGAATATGGAAAAATAATATATAATTTCCCCTCGGGAGATAAAATTATTGGAAAAGATATATCTGGTCAGAATCATGTGCAGGAGCTTATACAGTATAAAAAACCGGTTGTGAGTGATGTGTTTCAATCAATTCAGGGAGTCAGTGCCATTGCAATTCATATTCCGGTTTTTAAGGGTTCTGAGTTCAAAGGCTCCATTGGAATATTGATTAATTTCGAAAGTCTGGCTAAGAATTATCTTGAAGCTGTAAAAAACGGGAAAACAGGAAATGCTTTAATAATTAGTCGTAACGGAACAATAATTTATAGTCCAACATCAGGACTAATTGGTAAATCTGTTTACAATGACATTAAAGATAATGCATCACTTTTACCAATTATAAAAAAAATGCAACTTGGCAATACCGGAACAGCCGAATACATGTCCAATAAGATCATAAATAAAACAGTTTATAATGATAAGAAGCATGTCGTTTATATGCCAATTCATATCGGAGACACGTTTTGGTCCATTTATGTTTCCACTTCAGAAGACGATTTACTTTCGAATCTTAAATTATTTAGAAACAAGCTTTTATTTATCATGGTTATAATATTTATCTTTGGAATAGTCTTTTCGAATTATGGTATAAATGCCATAATTATACTTAAAGAAGAAGATAAACGGAAAAAAGTGGAAGAAGAATTGAGAAAAAGTGAATCAAGGTTTCGCAACATCTTCAACAACCTGCAGGATGCTTACTTTGAAACCAACTTGGATGGAACTTTTAAATTCGCAAGTCCATCGACATTACGATTATATGGATATGATTCAATGGATGAAATTATTGGAAAGTCAGCAACTAATGTTTATGCAAATGCTAAAGACAGAACTAAACTCTTGAAAAAGCTGGATCAAAAAGGTAAGGCAGTTGATTATGTTTGTGAAGCAAAGAGAAAGGATGGAAGTAAATTCTGGATTTCGATGAATGTTCAATTCCGGTACAATGAAAATGATCAGGTTAGTGGTACAGTAGGCTTGGTGCGTGATATAACCGAACGCAAACTAGTGGAAGAGGAGCTTAAAAATAGCGAAGCAAAATACAGGAATATCTATGATAATGCAGTTGAAGGAATGTATCGTAATACAATAGAAGGAAAAGCACTAGAAGCCAACAACGCTCTAGCTAAAATACTAGGTTATGAAAGCCCGGAAGATATTGTAAAAAATGTAATCGATTCGGCACATCAAACCTGGCTCACCCCCGCTGATCGACAAAAATTCGTGGAAATTCTGGAAGAAAATGATGTTGTATTTGGTTATGAATGTCAATTCAAAAGAACCGATGGCCAGGTGATTTGGGTATCTTTGAATTCAAAACTGGTAAGGGACGAAAATGGTAAAGCTATTTATACCGAAGGCTTCATGCAGGATATTACCGAACGGAAAAATAAAGAGTTGGATATTGAAAGTAAAATGAAACAATTGCAATGGCACTACGATATAGCCATGCAGCGCGAATTGAAAATGGTTGAACTGAAAAAAGAAGTAAACGAACTGTTGGTCAAAGCTGGTGAAGAGAAACGATATGGGTAATTTTTGTCAGATTCCAGGTATTAATAACATCTAATTGAGAACATATATTTCAATATTAAGGGGTATAAATGTAGGCGGTCACCGAATGATAAAAATGAACGCGTTACTACAGATATATTCAACCCTGAAATTTGAAAAAGCTTTTAATCCGATTGAATACATAAAATTCATTGTATTTTTGCGTAAACAAACTTGAGCATGCCCAGATTTTACAGACCATCTAAAATATACTTAGTTTTTGATTTTTTAATGCTACTATTGAGCTTTTATGTAGTATTAGATTGGTTTCCACTTACCACCGATACGCCTTTCGAAAAATATTCCTGGCCTTCTCTTTGTTTCGTTTTGACATGGTTTGTAATATCCTACTTGTTCAAACGCTATAGACCACTCAAAACCCAGAAATATTTTAATGCATCATTAAAATTAATGTATGTATCTGAAGTTATTTTTGTAATTTTTGTGTTAGTCATATATTTCTTTTTTCAACAATATTCAATTAATGTACTTATAACTATTACATTAGGCGTATTTTTTGTGAATTATATTTTCTTATCTCTTTACTTTGCTTACCGTTTTGCTGTAGAATACAATGATCTTAGGTTAGAATATCCGGATGAACGAAAAAATGCACACCCAAGACCTGATTCAAAACTAGATGAAGATAGTTATTTGCAAATATGTTCTACAATTCGTAACCAGTCAAATGAGCAAGTTCTAAGTTTTCTGCAAAATCATATTGATTTATCAAGTTTCAACACCAGGGTTTTCTTTTCGACTGACCCTGTTAGTTTACAGATGATTCCAAATTATGAATACGCCACAATTGTTCAGTTGGAAAGATTGAATAATATGCGGAATATTAATAAGAAACTTAAAATTATTAATGAAAAATTACCCGAAAACGGTATTTTTGTTTGCTGTTTTGAAACTAAAAGTACACGTAAAAAAGAAATTGTTTCAAGATATCCAAAATCGATTAGATTTTTAATTTATTCATTTGACTTTGTTTTTAAACGCGTAATGCCCAAAATAATTTTTACCAGGGGGTTATATTACTTAATTACAGGGGGAAAGAACAGAATTTTTTCCAAAACAGAAATATTTGGCAGATTATATTGTTTTGGATACAATGTTGTTCTGGACAAAAAAATTGGTCAATTAAATTACGTTATTGCACAACGCAAAAAACAACCGGAAAGAATTCAAAAGCGAATTTATGGACCAATGATTCGGCTCAAAAGATTTGGAAAAAATCGTAAACCTTTCGATGTTTATAAGCTAAGAACAATGCACCCATATTCTGAATATCTTCAAAGCTATATATATGAAAGAAATAATTTAAATCAGAATGGTAAATTTTATAAGGATATCAGAATTACTACGATTGGCAGTTTCTTAAGAAAATATTGGCTGGATGAACTACCAATGCTTCTGAATCTAATAAAAGGAGAAATAAAATTGGTAGGAGTTCGTCCGCTGAGTCCTCAATATTATGGTCTTTATAGCAAAGAACTTCAGGATAAGCGGATTAAATTTAAACCTGGTTTGTTTCCACCATTCTACGCTGATATGCCCCGTACATTAGATGAAATTCAGGAATCTGAAATGAGATATTTAAATGCGTGTGAAACAAAAGGCGTCTTTCTTACAGATTTAAAATATTTCTTTCTTATTTTAAATAATATATTATTAAGAAGAGCAAGAAGCGGATAATGATTTGAGAGGTAAACAGTAAACAAAACATAGGTAAACATAATTCGTTTAATTAGAATAAATTCATAAAATTCGTATCAATGGAAGAAGAAAAAATCACGGGACTACCCGAAAATGCTTATCGTGAATTAAAAGAAGGTGAAGAATATAAACCAGTCATGCCCGCCGGAAGTAAATTCCCCGAAGTAACAGGATGGTCCTTAGGAATGGGACTTTTGATGGCAGTCATTTTTTCGGCTGCAGCTGCATATTCAGGTTTGAAAATCGGACAGGTTTTCGAAGCAGCAATACCAATTTCTATTATAGCTGTAGGTGCCTCGGCAGCTATGCGTAAGAAAGGCTCTTTAGGACAAAATGTAATTATTCAATCCATAGGTGCATCTTCAGGTGTAATTGTAGCAGGAGCAGTTTTTACTATTCCCGGACTCTATATTCTTCAATCCAAATTTCCGGAAATCCAAGTCGATTTTTGGCAGATATTCTTTTCTTCGTTACTGGGCGGATTCCTTGGAATTCTGTTTTTGATACCATTCCGTAAATATTTTGTAAAAGATATGCATGGAAAACTCCCTTTCCCTGAAGCAACGGCTACTACTGAAATTTTAATGACTGGTGAAAAAGGCGGAAGTCAGGCAAAACTTTTAATTGTAAGTGGTTTAATAGGAGGATTATTCGATTTTTGTTTTTCAGCATTCAGACTCTGGAGCGAAGAAATTACAACCCGTATTATTCCTATTGGACAAGTGATGGCTGATAAAGTCAAAATGCTGCTTAAATTCAATGTAAGTGCACTAATTTTTAGTTTTGGATATCTGGTGGGACTTCGTTATGCATTAATTATTACAGTAGGTTCTTTGTTATCGTGGCTTGTATTGATTCCTTTGGTGAATGAGATTGGTGCGCTTTCTGCTCATTTAAGCGGTGGAATAAATCCTTTTGCGGCAATGAGTGCGGAAGAAATTTTCAAACTTTATGTACGCCCAATTGGAATTGGAGCCATCGCCATGGCTGGAATTATCGGGATTATAAAATCTTCAGGCGTAATCGGCAGTGCATTTAAACTAGCTTTGGGAATAGGTGGAAAAGCACATTCAGAAGAAAAAGTGGAAAGAACGCAAAAAGACCTGAAGATGTCGTTTGTAATGCTTCTTATTTTCCTGACATTAATAGCAATATTTATTTTCCTGATAATCGGAGTCAAAATCACATTATTGCAAGCAATTGTCGCACTGATAACTATTCTTGTTGTTTCATTTCTATTTACAACAGTTGCTGCTAATGCCATTGCCATTGTAGGTTCAAATCCTGTTTCGGGAATGACTTTAATGACCCTGATACTTTCTTCGGTTATCTTGGTATCTGTTGGTCTGAAAGGCTGGCAAGGAATGGTAAGCGCATTAATAATTGGAGGAATAGTATGTACCGCTTTGTCAATGGCCGGTGGTTTTATTACCGACTTAAAAGTAGGTTATTGGCTCGGAACTACACCTGCAAAACAGCAAACGTATAAATTTTTAGGAACACTGGTTTCGGCAGCAACCGTAGGAGTTGTAATTTTTATATTGAATCAGGCTTACGGATTTGTGCAAACGCCACAACATCCACAACCAATGACAGCACCTCAGGCAAACGCCATGGCTGCCATTATCGAACCGCTTATGTCTGGTACTGGTGTAAGTTGGGTTTTGCTGGGGGTTGGTGCTGTTATTTCTATTTTGATAAACTGGCTTAATATCTCTCCACTTGCTTTTGCACTTGGAATGTTTATTCCGCTACCCTTGAATACTCCACTCGTTGTAGGAGGTTTATTGAATCATTGGTTTTCAAAGAGCACAAAGAACGAAAAACTTAATAACGCACGAGTACAACGCGGAATACTCATTTCGTCAGGTTTTATTGCAGGTGCTGCTTTGTTCGGGGTAGTCGGAGCTTTTATAATATTCTTTACTAACAATGGTGAAGCCATGAATTTAAATGTTTGGCAAAATCCAGAAGGGAAAGGGGCACAGCTTGCTGCAATGATTGCCTTTATAGCTTTAATTGCTTACTTTGTTTGGGAATCTTTCAAAGCCAAAGAAGAAGATTAATATCAACTTTTTATCATTAGTAAGTTTAAGATGAACATTTTCAATTAATTATTTTAGGTTTGAATATGGTAAACTAAAAAAAATCCTCTACAAAATTTGTAGAGGATTTTTTTTAAAATATAATTTAAAAAATTATTCGTGGGCACCCATTTTCAACATACTTATTTCGCGTTCGTTAAGAAAACGATATTTGCCACGTGGTAGATTTTTCTTTGTCAGACCGGCAAAGAATACACGATCCAAGCGAATTATTTTATATCCCAGTTTCTCAAAAATTCTGCGAACTACACGGTTTTGCCCAGAGTGAATTTCAATTCCCACCTGTTTCAAATCACCTTCTTTCACATATTCAAGCGCATCAGCTGCTATTACTCCGTCATCCAACGTTACCCCGGACATTATTAATTCATAATCGGTTGCTTCTAATGGTTTGTCCAATGTTGCATGATAGATTTTTTTCTTATCGTATTTCGGGTGAGTCAATTTTGAAGCTAAGTCTCCATCGTTTGTCAAAAGCAAAACTCCGGTTGTGTTTCTATCCAATCTTCCAACAGGATAGATGCGTTCACTACAAGCATTTTTCACTAAATCCAAAACCGTTAACCGATCATGAGTATCTTCAGAAGTTGTAACGCAATCTTTTGGTTTATTGAGCAATAAATAGACTTTTCGCTCCGAACGAACTGTCTGATCATGAAACATTATTTTATCAGTGAGTAATACTTTTACACCCATTTCAGTAACAATCTCGCCGTTTACAGAAATGACTCCGGCTTGTATATATTCATCAGCCTCGCGACGTGAACAAATTCCTGCATTAGCGAGAAACTTATTAAGACGAATAGGTTTAGTTAAATCTATGACTGTTTTCTTGAATTCTAATTGTTTTTTATTGCTGTATTTTGAATTTGGATCGTAATTATCATCAGTTCTGCGAGTAGGCTTGCGGAAGTTTACACCATCTTTTTTATTATCATAACGTGTTTCAATAAATTCGGACTTTTGTCCTTCGCCTGGTTTCTTAAAACTTAATTTTCCGGTACGTGGTTCGTCGTTCGACGAATTAGAACTTCTTCCATACACTTTCTCACCATTATTATCGGTACGATCTTCCCAAGGTTTTGGTTTGTTGTCGCGAATCTCCCATGGCTTTTTAGGACCAAATGATGGACGACTTCCTTCTCTATTTTCATAAGGTTTGCGATCACCATAGGCAGGTTTATTGTCACGATTTTCCCAAGGTTTCTTAGGTCCGCTAAATGAAGAACGACTTTCACTGCTTTGAAAAGATTTTTTTTCACCAAAGGTAGGTTTATCTCCACGCAATTGAAATGATCTTTTTTCACCTGAAGGTTTACTTTCAAACGATTTTTTTTCACCATATGCTGGTTTATTGTCTCGATTTTCCCATGGTTTCTTTTCTCCATAAGCAGGACGTGTACTTTCATTTCTTTTAAATTCTGAATCTCCAGTTGAACGTGAATTTTCACCCGGTTTACTTGTTCCAAATTTTGCAGCTCCACGTGAGCCTTTTAATATCGATTTCACATCGCGTTTCTCATTCGGTTTACCATCACGGCCGGCACCTGAGTTCGGTTTAGAACTTCCATGCCATTTTTCATTATTTGTTTTCATTCAATTAATTATAGTGTATATTTGGGCTGCAAAGGTCGTAAAAATTCCCGAATAAACATCATATTTCATTCTCAAAAGAAAGTTTATTCAGAAAAAACTCAAATATTCATTTTTCTTTTTTACTTTTGTATAATTAATATGTTAATCATTTAGATTTGCTAAATATGGGAACTTTTAAAAATAGTTATTCAAATACAGCGTTTAATCTCGTGTTAATTGTTTTTTTGTTATCAATTACACTTGATATTTTTGCCCAAAATCCATCCGTTTTTCTTAATTCAAATTTTCTAAAAACTCTTAATAGAGACACATCTTATGTGAATTTAAAAAATAAGGTTGTTTCTGATTTCATTCATACAAAACCAGGTCGGTGGGGAGAATTTGTAAAAGGGGTTGATGAAGATTTAAAAACCAAACAAAAGCTTATTGCTTTTACTTTCGATGCATGTGGTGGCCCGAAAAGAAACGGATTTGATGCAGAATTGATCAATTATTTGCAAAAGGAGAAAATTCCTGCAACACTTTTTATTACAGGTAAATGGATTGATGCAAATTTTAAAACGTTTTTAAATTTGAGTAAGGACACAATATTTGAAATTGAAAATCATGGTTTTAATCACCAACCTTGCGCACTTGATGGAGAAAGTGAATATGGTATTCATGGAACTGCTAATGCTGCTCAGGCTTTTGACGAAATTGAAGCAAATGCAAGAAAGATAGAAGCATTAACACACAGAAGACCTGAATATTATCGTTCTGCAACAGCTTTTATTGATGAAGCAGGAGCTCGCTTATCGAAAAAACTTGGAATAACAGCTGTTAGTTTTCACGTACTTTCAGGCGATGCAGTTCCATTTACTCCCGATTCTGTAATTGAAGAAAATGTAATTAAAAATGTTAGACCTGGTGCTATAGTAATAATGCATTTCAATCATCCTGAATGGTTTACTTACGAAGCACTTAAAAAAATCGTTCCACAATTACGCAAAGAAGGTTACAATTTTGTGAAATTAAAAAGTTTTCAGCTGGTTAGCGATAAATAACTTTTGGTCATAAAACAAAAAAAACGTTGCAACAACTGTTACAACGTTTTACAAACACAATTTTAACTACTTTACTTTTCAGATAAATAACTTGCTATTCCTTCTTGAGTCGCTTTCAAGGCTTTGTCGCCTTTTTTCCAATTAGCCGGACAGACTTCGCCATATTCTTCGGTAAACTGCAGAGCATCAATCAATCGGAGCACTTCGTCTACATTTCGACCAAGTGGTAAATCATTGACTAACTGATGACGAACAATTCCTGATTTATCAATTAAAAAGAGACCACGATATGCTTTGGCTTCACCTACAAAACTCTCATTTCCTTCCTCATCATATTCTTCTGAACCGATTAAGACATCATAATTTTTTGAGATTTGTAAGTTTTGATCGACTACTAACGGATACGTAACCCCTTTAATACCACCTTCATTTTGTGGAGTTTGAAGCCATTTCCAATGTGAAAATTCAGAATCTGTCGAAGCACCGATAATAACGGTATTTCTGGAGGCAAATTCTGCTTTCTTTTCTTCGAAAGCGATTAATTCTGTTGGACAAACAAAAGTAAAATCGGCTGGATAAAAGAAAAATACAACATATTTATCACCAATAAACTGTTGTAATGAAAAGTTTTCTACAATTTCTCCACCGTTTATCACAGCTTTGGAGTTAAATACCGGTGCATTTTTTCCTACTAATACTGACATAATTATATATTTTAATTGGTTATTAATTTTATTGATGCAAAATTAATCATAACTTCAAACAATACATTATAAAACTCTATAGAGTTTTTATATCTTTTAATAGGAAAAACAAATTAGACAAAAATTTGTTCTCAAGCTTTGTAAATTAATACAGTAGCATAAGCAGCAATACCCTCGTTTCTACCCACAAAACCAAGTTTTTCTGTGGTAGTAGCTTTAATAGAAATGGAATCCTCTCCTACTCCCATTACTTTAGCTAAACAACTTTGCATAGCTGGAATATGGGAACTTAATTTTGGTTCTTCAGTACAAATGGTGCAATCAGCATTTCCAAATTCATAACCTTTTGATTTCATAAGTAACATGGTTTCTGATAATAAAATTTTACTATCAATGTTCTTATATTTACCTGAAGTATCCGGAAAATGAAATCCGATATCTCTTAAATTTGCAGCACCGAGTAAAGCATCACATAGTGAATGGATTAAAACATCTGCATCAGAATGACCAAGCAATCCAACCGAATGTTCAATTTTAATACCGCCTAACCATAAATCTCGTCCAGATGCAAATGCATGTACATCGTAACCAAAACCAACTCTGATTGATTTCATAATTTACAATTTATATTTCTCAATGAAAAACGGTTGATTTCGACCTCGTAGGAAGATTTCAACCGCAAAAAAATATTTATATATCGAGTCTTAAAGTCCCACAATGGGAGATTTAAGGTGCTTCTATTTCACCAGGTTTTTTAATCCAAATAAATCAAACGATAATGAGAAACGCAATGTTTGATCGAGTGGATTTGAAGGTGCTGTGGACATTACATATGATGCATCCAATTGAAAAACATTTAGTTTAAAACCAGCACCTGCTGTAAAATATTGACGATTTCCTTTATACTGACTTTCATGGAAATAACCGGCACGTACAAAAAACTGATTATTGTAAGCATATTCAGCACCAAGCGACCACATAATTTCTTCTAACTTTTCTTTTGCACCACCCGGAGCAACCGTAAATGATTGAAATATACCGGCTAATGGTGACAAATCACTATAAGCTTGTTGGTCTTGAGCTGTTGGATTAAGTTTTGGGGTTGGTACAAGCAATTTATTTAAATCCAAGCTAACCGACAATTTGTTATAATTATCAATTGGGTATTCATATGATCCGCCGAGTCTTAAATTAGTTGGAATAAAGTTACTGGTTGTATTATTATCATATGAGATTTTTGCTCCAATATTGGAGATATTAAGACCTAAACCTAATGTTCCATCAATTCCATGAAGTGCAATTGGCAATCTGTAATACCCTGCAATGTCAGCAGCTACGGACATTCCAGGATACATCTCATTTCCACCGGTCAGATTCATCCCGTTATTTAAATCTGAATAAATATATCGCAATGTAATTGAGGCAGAAAATTTATCAGACAACTTTCGTGAATAAGCTGCATCAACGGCTAACTCATTTGGATGAGCAGAACCTTGCGGATAACCCAACTGATCCATTAAATCAATATTTCCAAGTGAGAAATAACGTAATGACATACTAAGTGCTTCTCTGTCATCAAGTTTATAATAACCTGACAAAAATGCTAAATCGATATCTGTAACTAATTTTCTAAGCCAGGGAGTATAAGATAACGAGAGGCCTGCATCGCTTTCCATAAAAACATATTTTGCCGGATTCCAATATTGCGAATTAACGTCTGGTGACGTTGCTGCACCAATGTCACCCATACCTCCTGCCCTCGCATCTGGTGCTATTGAAAGTGATGGAACTGCTGTAACAATCGGATTATTTACCTGACTAAAACTACCCAAACTAACTGATAGTAAAACACACAATGCTAATAGTTTATTTTTCATTCTGAAAATCATATTTTGAAGTTGCAATATTAATAAGAATTAATTAGGAAAATAAATAATAAAACGTAATTTTTCAATTTTATTGTTCTACAATCAACATTTTGTTCGATTTAGAAGTAATATCACTGCCTTTTGTCCTTATACTTACTCGATACAGATAAACACCTGTTTTCACTTTTCTACCATCATTTGATATTAAATTCCAGGTAATGTTATCTGCATTTGATTGAGAGAATGACCAAATTTTTCTTCCAGTAATATCAAATATTTCAACACTAGTATTCAAAATCGTTTCAGGTCTATCATTATTAACAACAATACTTGTTTGAGTTTTTACAGGATTTGGGAAATTATAAATTGAGAAAATGACTGGGCTTAAACCAGTTACAACATCGAAATTTGTAGATACATTCGTTGAATTATTTAAAAGATCCCAAACACGGAAATTGATTGTATGATTTCCATTCGACAAAACTGGCAACTTATATTTCACAATTCCACTCGTATAACTATTTGCTAATGATTGAAAATAATCATTTAAAATAACTGATTGAGTTGGATCATTATCAATCGTTAACATAATATCATGTCCTATTCCGCTTCCTACTGTATTAACTCCATTTATATCAGTAATATTTGCAATTAAAAATGGCGTTTCGTTTACTTTATCCCCAGCTTTAAAGTTATCAGAATTTAAAAACAATTTTACATTTGGACCAATCGTATCATTCAAATTAGTTTCATTTTTGGAACCTCCAATAATAAAATTTTCAAAGAAACCCTGTGCTTCATAATCATTTGTATCATCTTCGGCATAATAATTAATTCTCCCACTGCCAAAATTATATTTTATGTCTTTTGGTAACATGAAGGTAAAACTATAAACACCATTTTTAACGTCCGCATTTCCAGAGAACAAAGTATTTGGTCTGTCAGTATAAGTCATTGCTCCACCTCCTTCATCATTCAGAGTTGTAATATTTTGAACCTTATCATAGACAACTGCATGCAATTGACCATTAAAATTTGATATTTTATTTCCATTTTCATCTGCAATAAACCCTTCAATTGTAGCAACCGACAAGGCTTTTAATGTATCATTTCCAAGTGTTGTACTCTGATTAATTTTACTGGTAATTACATTATAGTTAGTCGGATAACTTAATCTTAAAGCCGGATCACCCATAAAAATATAGGATAATTTATTAATTTCAGCTCCCAAATTGTTTTTAGATGAAGAAAACACATCACCAATTCGTTGCTGTTTCCCGTTTATTTTCTTAAATAAATTGTTGGTTAGCAAATTGTTCAGGTTAAAATTATAATTAGCATATACTGGCCTTGCAGCTGAAAAAACTCCAATCGCTCCTCCTAAAGGGTTTAAAAGCATCTGCTCGCCTCCCGAAACTACCTGATTATCAAATTGAAGAAAATCGCAAGTAGCACCTACAAAAAGTGGTAAATGTTTATTTGAAAGCAATTTCACATCTTTAAGGGATAAAACCGATTCACTAGACAAACCGGTAGGACCAGCATGACCAGTATAATTGAGTAGAAATAATCCGGATTCTAATAAATTCAAAAGTTTGCTTTTTAAAGTCTGACAAGTTTGACCGGAGGCAGTTTTTTCTTGAGGATAAGCATCAATATATAATTTATTTATTTGATTTGCAGGAAAATTGTTACCAATTAATTGAGCGATAGCATCAGATTGAGTCATATGTAAAGCTCCATCGCCATCATCAGCTAAAAAACATAATTGGTTTTTCCAACTTCCCTTTTCTTTATTTTCAATGTATTTTATTGTTTTATTAACAACATCAGTTGCTTGTTGTGAAGTTGTAACAGGAAATCGTCCTACACCAAGATCCATTAAATTGGCAGAAATGTCGTTTCCGTCATTATCATCTAAAAATGTAAAATAGTCATCAGTCACATAAGCTTCTGTAGTAACTAAAGAATTATCAGCCTGATATGTCAAGATGAAATTATCCGAATTGGGATCTAATTTTCTATTATCGAATGTACCTCTGCCAAAAAGCAATAAGTATTTAGGTAAATCTGTCATTCTTTTTGCTGATATTGCTCTATCATATAACATTTTCATCATCCAACGATAAGCTGTTGCATCAGGTGTGCCCGATGAAAATTCGTTGTAAACCTGATCGGTTGTTACTACTTCTACTGTCAAATTATCTTTATCTCGATGTGTTTGAGCCAGCAACTGAGCTTGTTGTAAAAAATCAGGATGCGTTATGATAACCATATCTGCTTGTTGAATGCTGTGTAAATCCTGATTTGGTACAATACCAACTATTTCTGGCTTTGGAAATGCAGATGAAACTGTTGGATCAATTGCTAAATAGCTTTTCAAATTACTACTATTATCTGTAAATGTTATTTTTCCGTTACTTAATTGCGTAGATATTTTACTTATATTTTGAAGATTAGTAATATCCCAAATTTGAATATTTGAATTTGCACCACTTAATAAATATTGGTTATATTGTCCAAGTCCGAGATAATCGACGTTTTGAAATTGCATTACAGAACCACTCATTTTTAACTGTCTTCGAGCATTTACTTCTAAATAATTAAGATAACCATCATCAGTTGGCATTGATCTTGAATATGATAAAGTAAAATTAAACTGTTCAGTAATTGGTGTGAATGTAAATATCCCAGAAGTTTCAACTCCAGCAGTATAATTATCCTGAAACAATGGTGGTACATTTAAAATTTTATTTTGGGAATCGCCCATATTCAATGAAAAGTTAGAAGAAGTTGAAGAAGTTGAGACAACATCAAGTTGAACTTTTGTTGAATTTGTCAATACTGGATTTGGAAAACTAAATTGCAAATTATAAGAATTTATATTTTTGAAAGGTTCTCCATAAAATTCTTTTCCTGCTTTTGAAAGATTTCTTAATTCTAATTCATGAACCTGATAATCAGTAAATTCTTCCACTTGATTTATGATTGGGGAAGGTGGTAAAATAATAATTTCATTTTCAATTTTTTTCCCAGTTCCTGCGTCTGATGTAACAAAATAAAAACCATAATTTGAATATGAATTAATCTGATGAGTAAACATAGATTTTGAACTATCATATTTCCACTTATTTATGCCCTGTCCGTAAAAAAGGATATAATCACCTGCATTGAAAACTCCATCAGATCCTTTATTCATAAAGATAGAAACTTCTGATAAATCATCAATTTTTGGAAGAGAAAGATTTTGATCCAAAACTCCACCACCATATCCAAATATTCTAACATTTGCCGGATCAATACCTATCGAAAGCAAATCTTCATAAGTCAATTTATATACTCCACTATTGACTATTTTAATTTTTACAAATTTACCTTTAGCTAAAACTGAATTATTAGAATATGAATGGGTTGTTAAGGCATTCATTTTTTGCGGATTAGCAGTTTCGTTAATTTGCAAATTGAAAGATTGGAGTTTAAATAAACTGTCATTTCTATTTACAAACGGTAATATTCGAATATCAAAATATTTATTACCTCGTTGGTCTAGAATAGTTGTAACAATTTCTGGTTGGGAAGAAAAGGAAAATCTTCCATTTAAATATACTTTCTCATCACTGTTTACTGGAATGAAAACTGTGTTTGTGATTGTTGCATTATAAGTTATATTGGCTTTACAATCAATTCGTTGAGTAAAATATGGCAAATGATTTTCCTTGGGGTAATGAGCACCTTCAAATGAAATAACATTAATTGAAGTAGTATCAATCTGCCATTTCTCAAAACCTTTCCAGTTTAAAATATATGCAGTTGTTTGTTCATTCTGTGCTTGCAAAACTGAAACAATAAATACAAATAACAGAAAAAACAATATTTTAATTTTCATCTTTATTTTCAGTTCTCAACAACAAATAATGGGTCAAAAAACAAACGCTCAAAATGGTGTTTTAGTATCCATATTATTGAATAATAATTACTTAACATAAAAATCAAACATTTTTTTATCAAAAATATAACCTTCCAATCTGTCTCCAATTGCAACTTTTCCAACACCTACCGGAGTACCGGTAAATAGAATATCGCCAATCTTTATGGTAAAGAATCGACTGATATACGAAACTAGTTCATTAATTGGGAAAATCATATCAGTGGAATTTCCATTTTGAACAGTCTTACCATTAATATCTAATCTAAATGATATCTTTTGAATATCACTTAATTCACTAACAGACTGAAAACTCCCAATTACGGCTGAATTATCGAATGCTTTGGAAATTTCCCACGGTTTACCTTCAGATTTCAACTTGCGTTGTAAATCCCTCGCAGTAAAATCTACACCTAATCCAATTTCAGCAAAATACCTATTTGAAAATTTTGAGTCTATGTTTTTGCCAAGTCGATTAAATTTTACGATCAATTCAGTCTCGTAGTGAAGCTCTTGCGAAAAATCCGGAATATAAAATGGCTTATTATTTTTTAAAAGAGCAGAATCCGGTTTCATGAAAACTACGGGTTCGGTGGGATTTTTACTGTTTAATTCTTTGTTATGTTCAACGTAATTTTGTCCGATTGCAAATATTTTCATTTCAATTTTTGTTTTAAATTTCTTTTCTTCTCATCTTCTTTAATCGCATTTAACCGATTGAACATCACCGCTAAATGAGCATAAATTGAGGTATTCTGAACAATGACATTCTCCGGAACCCGAATCCGGAAAGGTGTAAAATTCCAAATGGCCTGAATACCGCCGGCAATCATCATTTCTGAAACCATCTGTGCTTTATCAACCGGAACTGTCAAAATCCCTATGTTAATTCTTGTTTTTCGTTGAAGTTCCTCAAATTTATCAATATGATGAATTGGTATATGATTAATTCGTGTTCCGGCCAATTCAAATTTAGCATCAAATCCCGCAACAATCTCTAAACCAAACTGTTCCAATCCATTATCGTGCATCAAAGCGCCCCCTAAACTACCCACACCAAATAAAAACGCTTTATGAGAATTAGTAAATCCCAGAAATTCTTCCAAAATCGATACCAGTTCCCTGACATCATAACCAACTCTGGTTCTACCGGTTATGTTTATATAAGATAAATCCTTTGCAACCATAGAAGCATCAACCGCAATATTTTTAGCAATTTGAGTAGACGATAGGTATAATTCACCTTCTTTCAAAACTAATTGAGCATAAGCTAGATACCATGGCAAACGTCTTAAGGTCGGTTCCGGGACTTTGAATTGAATTGGAGAATTTGAATCAGGCATTTTGTTTTGATTTTAAGATTTAACCTACAAAAATAATCATTTATTTCAAACACCAATGTTTTGACGTCATTAAAAAACATTGATTTTGAATTTTAGCAAGATATGAAACTTTTTATTCAGCGAAATTGATTAACTTTGCGTTCTTTATTTTGAATTAAACATGAATCTATTTAAAACTGTTTATTATTAATTTTCAATATATTATGGAGTACAATTTCAGAGAAATAGAACAAAAATGGCAGGCTTACTGGAAAAACAACAGCACTTATAAAACCGATATCGACCAAAATCGCCCAAAATATTATGTTTTGGATATGTTTCCTTATCCTTCGGGAGCGGGTTTACATGTTGGACACCCTCTTGGTTACATAGCGTCTGATATTTTTAGTCGCTATAAACGTCTGAAAGGTTACAATGTACTTCATCCAATGGGTTACGATGCTTACGGTTTGCCTGCTGAACAATATGCCATTCAAACCGGTCAGCATCCGGCCGTTACTACCAAAAAGAACATTGCACGTTACCGTGAACAATTGGACAAAATAGGATTTTGTTACGATTGGGATCGCGAAATCCGTACTTGTGAACCGGATTATTACAAATGGACTCAATGGGCATTTATTCAAATGTTTAATTCGTATTTTTGTAATGATACTCAACAAGCCAGACCAATTACAGAATTAATTGAAGTATTTGAATTACAGGGAACTAAAGATTTAAATATTGCCTGCACTGTTGATTTACAATTTAATTCAGAGGAATGGAAATCGAAAACAGAAAAAGAAAAACAGGAAATCCTGTTGAATTACCGAATCGCCTATCTGGCCGATTTGAAAGTAAACTGGTGTCCGGCACTAGGAACTGTTTTGGCAAATGACGAGGTCAGTGAAGGAGTTTCGGTTCGTGGAGGTCATCCGGTTGAACAACGGGTTATGCGCCAATGGAGTTTACGTGTCTCAGCTTATGCACAACGGTTGCTTGATGGATTGAATACGATTGAATGGACTGATTCATTGACCGAAACACAAAAAAACTGGATTGGAAGAAGTGAAGGTGCTGAATTGAAATTTAAAGTAAAGGACCTTGATTTTGATTTCGAAGTTTTTACAACCCGAGCCGATACAATTTATGGCGTAACTTTAGA